>Ga0209296_1000383_pt1 | contig 38137 bp, 61 predicted proteins | sample S_130206_EF_Meta_FD_187319 | JGI IMG/M metagenome (GOLD analysis project Ga0209296, IMG submission 187319) | Freshwater microbial communities from Lake Simoncouche, Canada to study carbon cycling - S_130206_EF_MetaG (SPAdes) (version 2) | ecosystem: Environmental > Aquatic > Freshwater > Lake ... | reverse complement strand
TGTATCGAATGCGGTTAAGGACGTTGTCAATAGCCAGAGAGCCAAAATGGTCAAACAGGAATACACGATTAGTGCCAAGAGTAGCATCGAAAGCCTCCTTCAATTCTCGTTCTGTAACAGGGGTGTCTGGCAGATGAAGTTTTTTGTTTGCGTGTAAGGACATAATTGACCTTGCGGTTTTTCGCACTGACTCCTCCAAGAACATTCCGCCAATATTCCACTTTGTAGTTTCGAGTATTCGATAGAGGATTTCTCGGAGAAACTGGGACTTACCAAGGCCACTTCCAGCCGTGACGGTGATGAGTTCCGCTGATCGCAAACCATACAAGAGATCGTTGAGTCCTTTGAAGGGGTAGAAGGCTTCGGCAACGGGTTCAGGTGTAGATACGCTGTCCCACAACGTAGAGGCTTGGATGATGCCGTCTGGTACATAACTTTCAGCTCTCCACCATTGGTTAACGTATTCGCTTGACTTTCCCTCAGATAGATAATCGCTTGCATCCTTGTATCCTTTCAAATGTTTAACTATTTTAACCTTGTTACCAAACAACTCAGCAACTTCCTTAGCTGCCTTCTGACCGGGTTCATCACCATCGAAGCAGATCACGATAGTCTCGAAGCTATCTAGGTACTCATACTGAGCCTTGCAGTCTTTAACAGCCGCTGAAGCCCCATTACGGATGCTCACAGTAGGCCACTTGCTGCCTGTCATCTGATACGAAGCTAGGGCATCTAGTTCACCTTCGACAATGGTGATGTACTTACCTTCTTTCTGAAACAAAGACTGTCCGAAAAGTGTCGCTTTCTGAAAGTTTCCGGCGATGGAGAATGTCTTGTTCTCTACAGATCGAATCTTCTCAGCTACCTTCAAGCCTGTCTCATCAAAGTAAGGATAGTAGTGCTTCCCTGTCTCCTGTGTGACACCGAAGAACTCACAGGTTTCCCTGACGATCCCTCTGTCCACTATGGCCTTCACTTCCCCTTGTGTCTTCATTTGAAATACCTTTGTTGTCTGTTGTTTATACGCAACAGGCTCATCATTTGAGCTATTGACGTAGTTATGACAAGCATGACAGTATGAATGCCCATCGTCATAGAGTGAGTTCGCGTCTGAGCTACCACAATGGTCACAAGAGGTGTGACGTAGGAACTTAGACGCTACCTTGAGGTTACCCGTAGTAATCATCGCAATCATTCTCCTTGTCTACTGGTTCATCACCTGTGCCTCCACAATGGTAGCAACTAGAACCATCGTACATGCCCTCGCCTGAGCCATTACAGACATGGCAGTAATCAAACTCGTCTATCTCATCGGTGTAGTCTTCATTGTCTTCATCGTGTTCCATTTTTGGGAAACTCCTTCTTAATCCATCTATCAAAGTTAGCATCTACTTCGCTAGGCTTTAACCGCTTCTTATGGTGTGATCGCTTAGGTGGCACTGGTGTCCATGTAGGCCACGGAGCATTGGGTACAAGTATTGTCTTCATTGTTTATGCTCCCGTCTTGGTAACAAAAGATTGAGAATGTAATTTAGTACGCTCATAGCTTCACATCCTCCCACTTAGACAAGTCCTTGATGATGTCCGCTAGAACGGTCTCAGACAGCCCTTTATAGGCTTGGTAGCCTTGGGTAGCTGCCTTGAGACTTTCGAGCATCTGACAGGCTTCTAAGCCCTTCAGAGCATACTTGTGAGCCATGACCTGCTCAGGTTTAGACAAGTCATACGTTAATGTTGCTGTACCAGACATATAAATACCTTTCTCTGTCACTTAAGTGACACCTTGATTAAAGTTAAGACAAAGACAAACAAAGATATCACCATTGTTTCTCCCCCATTGCAGTTCTTAAGTCCCCTATGACTTTATCCCATCCGTAAATGACAATCAATTCAACAAAAGCATTCATTGTATGGACATAGTGGAATTCTTCGTTCATTAGAGTCTGTTCTCTAATTTCTTCATCGTTTGTAGACATAAAATCTTTCATGTTGTACCCCTATTAACTTTAAAGTAGTTTTAAAGATAGACAATAAAGTAGTATTTACTTTAATGTCTGCTTTAATGTTCTTCATGTTCATCATAGTCTCTATAGTTCTCTATAGTATCTATAATGATGTCATGAAGTCCTGTAGAATCCCCTGTGTCCGCAATATCGTCATCTTCATCGGTGTCGAAGTCCTGTTCTGTCATCAATGCTCGATTGTCGATTGTAGGAATGATTGTCTTCACATCTTCAAAACAAACTTTACATAAGTCTAAGAACTGAAATGTAATGGCGTGTTTTCGTGTCGCTTCAAAATCAGATAGCAGACGATCGCAGTTTACGCAGTGCATTTATAGCCTCTCTATTCAAGTTGAACATGGTTGCCTAGGTGCAGATATTACCCTACTTCTATTAGAGCCTTCTAGACCCCTTTAAAGCCTTCCTAGAGGCATTAGAACCGATATGGCCCCTCACTTTTAGAGTAATCCTCTACCAACTTCTGCCTTATGTCTTCTAGTTCACTGATAACATCAGCTAAGAAGTCCATTTTAGTCACCCATCCACAATCATCATAATTGCTTCTAAGTTTTACAAAACCTTCACCCAATGAATCATCCCACATTAGGGACAGTAATGCGTATTTCATGGTTTATCTTTCAATCATAGGTGCATCAGGCACTTTAGCCCTTTGCTGTTGATCATACTCTCGCTGTTGTTCAGGCGTCCACGGCTTAGGCGGACACTCAGATGGGAAAGGCCAATAGGAATCTACCATAAATCCTCCGCTATGATAAAGTCAATACAATAGCAAATGAGAATCATTGTCATTTAGATGCTCCCCATTTCAGCGAAGGGAACGATTCTAATGGGTGTTTACCATCGAAAAAGGCATCTTGAAGCAATGTCGAATCCGTGTCTAGATCGACATAGATGGTCATAGGTGCGAAATTGTGTCTCTCATAAGCCAAATCGTAAGCCATTGCCTCAGATTCTGCCTCAATGGTGTAGTCGCTGTGATAATTGCCGTTAGTGTCTTCCACATAGACATTGTAGGTTTTAATCATTAATGACCCCCTGTGCTTTGGTTTCCTGTTGTGCATAGTCAAAGATGTCAAAGGCGACATAATTGACCCCTTCATCGTCAACCCTCAGGATTAGATCGTAATCTTTCCCATCAAGGGTGAATTGAATGTGTTTATCTTCTCTCATGTTATGCCCCATATGCTTCAATGTAATCATCTACGGCCTCTTGTGCCGTTTCTGTGCCGATATACCATTCAGGCTTAGTGTCTAGCACATCTTGGGCATCTTCTACGGTAAACACTAGCCCCAAGGTAGAGGCGTAATCAATTATCTCTTGAATTGTCGGTTGTTTCATGATGTCATTCCCCTAGGTGGTAAGTTAAATTGTCGATCGAATCCATGCAATTATCCCATTCCCTGAAATAATCTAAGTCTGTCACATCAGCATAAGCATTCAAAGCAGGTGAATACTTCTGTAGTACTTTATTCATTTCAGACATCAATGCCTTCAATTCGTCACGTGTTGATGCTAGTTCGTCAGCTAATGGGTTGCCTTCGCGCCACAATCGGCGCTCTAATTCAATAAAATCACGATTGTTTAGCATTCTTTAATCCTCCGCGCGTCTGTTACATGGATAATTTGAAAGTGATCCTCAAAGTATTGTTTATTCTCAGCAACAATCCTTTCATGAAGCTTACGCCCCAAGCGAATTAGATCCTCCGCTTCCTCATAGGTTAAACCCTTATGCTCTGAAAATGTCGTCATTGTCAAATAATCGTTAATGTATTCGAGATATGCGTCTTGAATTGTCTCTTTAAGTGTAGGTTTACGTTTAGCCATTATCAAACCCCTTGAAAAGTATTGTTTAAACCGATTTTAAGGGCGTTTTTAGCCGCTTTTTTGCTTTTCTTATGTGCATGATACGTCCGAACACTTTCACGCCACTTTAGCGCGAATCCTAGTGGCTTTGGAGACAATTCATCCAATAGGTTTACAATACGTAATGGCGCACCATAGTAATATGGCCCCATATCTTCGCCTAATTCCTTATATCCGAATTCGCCCCTTCGCAGTGTCCAGCGACATATCATCCCATAAACCCGTTTTATCCCTTCTGGGTTTGTTGATTCGATAACCGCATACCATACCCGTCCGCGCATAGATTGATCAAGTTTCAATGTAACGTAGTGGCTTACCGATTGATTCTTTAAGTACTTTTTTAGATTCGTAGTTGAAAACTAGCATATGTGCTTATCCTTCGCAAGTTATCGGGCAAAGTTACCCCGTAAACCCTAGAATTAAGGGCTTACAGTGTAGATCTACAGTGGCTTAAAATCTAGCGATATATTCCGCTTCAATTAAGCCATATGATCCCGATTGTTTAAGTTTAGCCATTAGATCCGGATATTCGTAAGACATAATCTTGAAAATTTCAATGTGCTTAGTGTTCAAATTGTGCGCTTGAATTCTATACATGGTAAACCCCTTAGTTAACTACGAAACCAGTATTGTCACGTTTTGCGGCGCCCTTAGCGTATAAGCCTACAATTACCCCTTGATCATCCAAGTGTCTTACGTCCGAATTGTCTCCGGACACTACGCGAATACCCTTGAATGACAATGGGATATTTTCAATTTTACGGAAAACAACCGCCATTCGCATACCCTTCGATTGTGCTTTTTGGACATAAGGGGCAAAAGTAGAGACACCACTGTAAGAGAATGTTAAATCATAGTTTACGGGCAAATCTTTGCGGTTTGCGTCCTTCGTATAATCGTAGAATTGCACTGTAGGGAATGCTTCGAAGATATTAGCGTACGGTACCCCGTCAATCGTTACTGGTATTGTCTCCCATCGAATGTCACTGGTTCCGTTCAATCGTACTAATGGATCTAGTTTTTTAGCATATGCTTTTTTGATCAAACTTTGGACATTCTTAACTAGTTGATCCATGAATTCTGCACGTGCTTCGAAAAAGTACAGTGTCTTATCTATGCGTGATTGTTGAACGCTATTGAATGCACCACGTCCGGCACTGTAGAGACATGCCACCGCACATTGTGCCTTATGCGCCATCGAACATGTATTGTACTTAGTAGTATTTGCGGGCGCGAGATAGAGAATACCAGTTAAGTACCCGATCTTCTCGCCCTTGATTGTTTTGCTATCTGCAGAGATAGAGAGAAGGTTTTTAGATTTCTTGAATGTAGTCATGATGTATCGATCCTTGATAAGTGAGTGAATGATTAGTTTATGCGGTTAACCAAATAACCACAATAGCGATAAACCCTAAGACATAAATAATTTTATCTGTTACTTGATTGTGCATGTTAAGCCCCTTGATTGTGTGTTGATAACGTAGTTTATATTGCACGATGTATGCCAACTAAGATTTTGTAGTACTGCAGTATTACTTATAGGATATACGTTGATATTATGTAACCTATTGTCTTATGTGTTGTTTTTATGCAACACTATTGATGCACTAATATGATGCATTTATGCCCCATAATGAATAAACTGTTGATAACTTTTAACTGTTTTGGTGCAGATTTGCTTACACGAAACTGACTGTTGTTTTTATACCACACTTCAGAGACTAGGTGTTTACCCTTAGATCTAAATAGTTATACTAAATAGGTGCTACATAGCTACTCACACTGTCTCTTTTTAGCAACACTTCATAGCACTGTTGTGTAAATACAACACTTCACTGACTGCTGAGTCATTAGCGAATGATTCTCATTAGTACTTGATAGGGGGGGAGGGGGAGGCTTGGGTGTTTACTTTTGTGGGAGCCTCCTAAGTACACAAAAAAGAGTAATTAAGAAAGTAGACAATCATGACTAAAAAGTCTATAGAAATCATGGAACTTAACATAATAATTGGGGACAGGTTAGATCTATGGAGATAATCTGTGCACAGGAGGGCTGTCATAGGCCCTTGAGGTCATGAAAGTGGACACAAGAGGTCTATGAAGTCACATAGGAGACAGTAGACTAAATAAAGTTAAGAAAGTACTTGACAAATGAGAAAAGTACTATATAATTCTCATTGAAGGTTATCCTTCCAAGAACTCAAATGAAGTCTAAGTAGACGGGCTACTTAGTTAATACGGGAAGTTCTTAATGAGTTACTTCAATGGACAACTTCCTAAGTTGTACACAAGAGGTAAATAAAGTAGTATAATATACTTCATTAAGATTCTTGTACGTTAATGAAACTTACTAGGTACTCTAGAGTACTATAGGTAGTGTATTCCCTATTGTTATTTATTATTATCTATCTCCTATAAGGACAAAGATGGAACAGAGCACAGAGTTAAAGGTTAGTAGCTTGGATTCTCTCAAGCGAGGACGAGGTAGGCCCAAGAAGGGTGAGATAGTAGCTAAGAAGTCCAAGAATAGAGGAACCTTAGGTCGTCCTAAGGGTGATAAGGCTATTATCGATGAGTACAAAGCTAGGATGCTTAACTCCCCTAAGTCAGCTAAGGTCTTAGAGACTATCCTCAATGCAGCTCTCAATGATGACCATAAGAACCAAGCAGCTGCATGGAAGCTAGTCGTAGATAGGATAATGCCAGTAAGTGCCTTCGAACAAACTAAACAAGGATCTGGTACTCCTTCTATTAGCATTAACATTACAGGTCTCACTGCGCCTGTGGTTGATGCTGAAGAAGTTATGTATGACATCACGGACGTAGAGGCTAAGAACGAAGTGGACAATGATGACTAGTCTCAACTTTGAACTCCTAAAATGGCAGCAGTCTGTCTTCGCTGATAAGCATCGCTTCAAGGTCGTAGCAGCTGGACGACGTTGTGGTAAGTCTAGGCTCTCAGCTGTGACCCTCCTCATTGAGGCTCTGAATTGTCCTGAAGGGTCAGCTGTGATGTACATAGCACCTACCCTAGGACAAGCTAGAACTATTATGTGGGACTTGTTGCTAGACCTAGGTAGACCAGTCATCAAGTCATCTCACGTTAATAACTTGGAGATCACCCTTGTCAACGGAAGAAAGATTCTGGTACGTGGTGCTGATAATCCTGATTCTCTACGGGGTGTCTCTCTTACTTACGTAGTGCTAGACGAGTGTGCCTTTATCAAGGAAGACACATGGCAGAAGATCATACGAGCTTCCCTGTCTGACAAAAAAGGTAGAGCCTTGTTCATCAGTACCCCTAGTGGACGTAACTGGTTCTACGATCTGTTCAACCTAGGTCAAGAAGAGACTGACGAAGAATGGCGAAGCTGGCACTACACCACCAAGGACAACGAGACTATCGATCCTAAGGAGATTGAAGCTGCTGAGAGGACTCTAAGCTCCTTTGCCTTCAAGCAAGAATACTTGTCTTCCTTCGATACTGCCGGTAGTGATTTATTTAAAGAAGAATGGTTAAAGTACAAAGATGAACCTCAATATGGTGATTACGTCATTGCGATTGACTTGGCGGGTTTTGAAGATGTGGCTAAGAACGCGGGAGCCTCTAAGAAGCGCTTGGATGAATCAGCGATCACTGTCTGCAAGATACTAGACAACGGTGACTGGTGGGTTAAGAAGATCATCCACGGACGTTGGGACATCAGAGAGACTGCTTCTAAGATCCTCCTAGCTGTCAAGGAGTATCAACCTGTCGCTGTGGGTATCGAGAGAGGAGCCTTGAAGAATGCTGTGATGCACTACCTTCAAGACTTGATGAGGAAGAACAATGTGTATACGCACATCCACGACCTCACCCACGGGAACAAGAAGAAGACAGATAGGGTCGTATGGGCCTTACAAGGTCGTTTCGAGCATGGACGTATCTCCTTGAACGTCGATGAGGATTGGAAGCAATTTGAGGATCAGTTCATTATGTTCCCCGCCACAGGGGTTCACGATGACTTGATTGACTCCTTGTCTTACGTGGATCAACTGGCTATGACTAACTACCAGCAAGACTACGAAGAAGACGATCACGAAGTTTTAGATGTAATATCAGGATACTAATATATGACTATTAAACGAGGAAGCGAAGAGTTCGCAGGTTACAACAAACCTAAGAAGACTCCCGGTCATGCCACTAAGAGTCACGCTGTCTTAGCTAAGGAAGGTGATGAGATCAAGTTGATCCGCTTCGGTCAGCAAGGCGTAGAAGGTAGTCCTGACGGTTCAGCTCGTAACAAAGCCTTCAAAGACCGTCACGCTAAGAACATCGCTAAAGGTAAGATGTCAGCAGCGTACTGGGCTAATAAGGTTAAGTGGTAATAATAAACTACTTGACAAATTACTACTTTTGTGATATATTCCGCACAATATAATTAGGATACCCCGCACATGGCTGAAAATATGAACAACAGTGATGAAGCTCAGTTTGAAGAGCCATCTGAGAACGACAAAGAACTCGTATCGTGGGTGATGGATCACTGTGAGCGTTGGCGTGACTTCCGTGACGCTAACTACATTGATAACTGGGAAGAGTACGAGCGTATCTTCCGTGGTCAATGGCAAGCTAGTGACTCCACTCGTGAGTCGGAGCGTTCACGTATCATCTCCCCTGCCACTCAGCAAGCCGTTGAGACATCCCATGCTGAGATCATGGAAGCTGTGTTCGGTCAAGGTGAGTTCTTCGACATTGAAGATGACGTCAAGGACATCAACGGTCAGCCTATCGATGTAGGCATGTTGAAGGCCATGATGATGGAAGACTTCAACAAGGACAAGATCCGTAAGAGTATCGACCAGATTGGCTTGATGGCTAAAATCTACGGTACAGGTATCGGTGAATTGGTCGTGAAGACTGTTAAAGAGTACATCCCAACTACTCAAGCTATCCCCGGTGTGATGGGTCAAGCAGCCATTGGAGTCGTTGAGAAGGATCGTATCTCTGTCTCGTTGAACCCTATCAACCCTAAGAACTTCTTGTTTGATCCTAACGGTACATCGGTGGATGACTGTATGGGTGTGGCTATTGAGAAGCCTGTGAGCTTGCATAAGATCGTAGCTGGTATGGAGTCGGGTATCTATCGCAAGGTAGACATCTCTCCTTACATGGACGATGACTCTCTAGAGGCTACTCAGGAACTGCGTCAGTACCAAGACGGTAAAGCTACGATGCTCACGTACTACGGCTTAGTGCCTCGTGAGTACTTGATGCAGCTCGAAGGTGACGGTAAGGAAGTTGTAGATCTCTTCCCTGAAGACTCAGCAGCTGATGACTACTCTGACCTTGTAGAAGCTATCATCGTTATCGGTAACGGTTCCTTGCTCCTGAAGGCTGAAGAGAATCCTTACATGATGAAGGATCGTCCTATCATGACGTACCAAGACGATACAGTACCTAACCGTCTGTTGGGTCGCGGTGTCGTTGAGAAGGCTTACAATATGCAGAAGGCCATCGATGCTCAGTATCGTGCCTACCTAGATTCATTGGCGTTGACTACATCGCCCATGATCGCTATGGACGCTACTCGCTTGCCTCGTGGTGCTAAGTTTGAAGTTAAGCCCGGTAAAGCACTGCTCACTAACGGTAATCCATCTGAGATCATGATGCCGTTCAAGTTCGGTAGCACAGACGGTAACGCTCCTGCGGCAGCTCAGAACTTCGAGCGTATGCTCCTCCAAGCTACTGGTACGATGGACACCAATGGCATGATCTCCCAAGTCTCCCGTGATGCTTCCCAAGGTGGTATCTCGATGGCTGTGGCTTCCTTGATCAAGAAGAATAAACGTACTTTGACGAACTTCCAAGAGGACTTCCTGTCTCCTTTCATCAAGAAGGCAGCATTCCGCTTCATGCAGTTCGATCCTGAGCGTTACCCTTCAGCTGACTTGAACTTCGTGCCTACAGCGACTCTAGGTATCATGGCTCGTGAGTACGAACAATCTCAGTTTATTGCTCTCTTGCAGACCTTAGGCCCTAACACTCCAGTGTTGCCTTTGATCTTGAAGGGCGTGATCGCTAACTCTTCCCTGTCTAATCGTGCTGAGATGATTGCAGCTCTTGATCAGATGGCTCAACCTGACCCTCAGGCACAAGAGATGCAGCAAATGCAGCAGCAACTAGCTATCCAAGCTGCTCAGGCACAGATTGCAGTCAATACTACTCAAGCTAAACGCAATGAAGCTGAGGCTATGAACACGATGGTGGAGACTCAGTTGAAGCCTAAGGAAGTTGAAGCTAAAATTATTGCTTCTACGACACAAAATCTTCCTAATAATGATGCTTTAGCTTCACAAGAGTTCGATAGACGTGTTAAAATTGCTGACTTGATGCTTAAAGAGAAAGACATTGAGAACAAATTGAAGGTTGTTGAGATGCAGACTGCTACTAAGAACTCTCAAAAGCAAACTGACAACGAGTTCCTCAAGAAAATTATCGGTGAGTGATGTGAAACTTAAAGAAGTTATTCTTTCCGATGTCTCTACGGAAGCTAAAGTAGCTGCTATAGCTATCCTTTTAGACAAGGAGCTTCCTAAACTAGCGGAATACGTTAACGAAGTTGAGAAACTTCAAGGCCCTCAAGGTCTTCAAGGCCCTCAAGGTGACAAAGGGGCTGACGGCAAGGACGGAATTGACGGAAAAGACGGTAAAGATGGTCTTAACGGCAAGGATGGCGTAGACGGTCAAGACGGTGACAACGGTATTTCAGTTGTTGAGGCTAAGTTGGACTTTGATGACTCCCTTGTCTTGACTTTATCAGATGGAAAAGAGTTAAACGTGGGTGAAGTACGAGGTGAGAAGGGTGATAGAGGCCCTCCCGGTATTACTCAAACGAATATCTACGGTGGTTCAGAGAACCTCGATGGTGGTTTTTACAATTCTAATTACGGCGGTGTTCCTGTCGTAGACGGAGGAAGTCCTTAAATGGCAGTACAATTACAACTTAGACGAGGTACTGCCTCTCAGTGGACTACGGCTAATACTTTGTTAGCTCAAGGTGAACTCGGTCTTGAAACTGACACAGGCAAGCTTAAAATTGGTGATGGTAGTACTGTTTGGACAAGTTTAGCGTATTACACTGCTGGAGCTGCTGCTGTTACCTCAGTTAACGGTCAAACTGGCACTGTTGTCTTAACAGCTAGTGATATTTCAGGCTTAGGTACTATTGCTACTCAAGCATCTAGTAACATCACCATTACTGGCGGCTCAATCACAGGTATTACCGACTTAGCAGTGGCTGATGGCGGTACAGGAGCTTCTACGGCCTCCGGTGCTCGTACTAACTTAGGCTTGGTAATCGGTACAGACGTATTGGCTCCTAACGGTAGCGCAGCTTCTCTCACAAGCTTCCCTACGTTCAACCAAAATACTACAGGTACAGCTTCTAATGTTACGGGTATAGTAGCTGTTGCTAATGGTGGTACAGGTACGGCAACACCAAGTTTAGTGGCAGGTACAAACGTCACGATTACAGGTAGTTTTCCAAATCAAACAATTAACGCAAGTGGTGGTGGCGGTAGCGGTACTGTAACCTCAGTAGCGTTAACTACGCCTACAGGGTTGTCAGTTTCAGGCTCTCCTATAACTACATCAGGTACTCTAGCGTTGTCAATGACTGCTGGTTACGCTATTCCTACGACAGCTAGTCAAGCTAATTGGGATACAGCTTACGGATGGGGTAATCACGCTTCCGCTGGCTATGTAGTCTCAGGCGGCGCATTAGGTACGCCTTCTAGCGGTACATTAACTAACTGTACGTTCCCCACTCTAAACCAGAACACTACAGGCACTGCTGTCAATATTACTGCTAGTAGCAATTCAACACTTACGACACTAAGTTCATTAAGTTTACCGTATTCACAATTATCTGGAACTGTCCCAACTTGGAACCAGAACACGACAGGAACTGCCTCTAACGTAACAGGTACAGTAGCTATCGCTAATGGCGGTACAGGCGCTACAACGCTTGCTGGAGCCTCTATTGTTACCTATTCAGGTACTGAGACTCTCACAAACAAAGATATTGTTGAGCGTGTCGTGAGTATCGCGGATGGTACAAGCATCACCATCAACGCTGATACGACTGATATTGCCACTCAAGCTAATACGCAGACAGCAGGTACTCTGACAATTAACGCTCCTACAGGTACTCCTGTGAACGGACAAAAGATTGTGTTGAGGTTACAATCCACTAACGTGCAGACATTCTCATGGAACGCGATCTTTGCTGGATCAACTGATTTAGCTCTTCCAACAGCTTCTTCAGGGTCTAGTAAGTATGATTACGTTGGTTTTATTTATAACTCAACAGCCTCTAAATGGCAGTTGTTGGCTAAAGTCTTTGGATTCTAAATAAAATGAAGATTGATTTCTCTTTTGATACACAGTACGGCAAGTTTGCCGATGCTATTGTTTTGCCTGATGACCACACACTCACAGACGCTGAGATTGAAGCTATGAAGCAACAGCGACTAGACAACTGGATTGCTGTACTTACTACGCCATCTGAGGAGTAAGCATGGCTGATAGATATTGGAGGGGTGGAACAGGTACTTGGAGTTCAACAAATACCGCAAACTGGTCAACTTCGTCTGGTGGTTCTGGCGGTGCATCTGTACCTACTGCCGCAGATAACGTATTTTTTGACGCAAACAGTAATACAGGAACGGGCGCATTTACAGTCACTATGGCAAATTCGCCAAGGGTCTGTAACGACTTTACAGCGTCAGGTCTTGATGGAACAATGACGCTTGCTGGTACAAGTATTGGTTTGACAGTTTCAGGCAGTCTTACATTTCAAGCTACAAACTTTACCCGTTCCTATACAGGCACAACCACATTTAACGCAACAACAACAGGTAAAACTGTAACTACCAACGGTGTTGCTTTTGGCGGTAGTGTTGTATTTAACGGAGTTGGTGGTGGGTGGACACTAGGAAGTGCTTTAAATGCTGGTTCAAATTCAATTACTGTAACAAACGGTACATTTGATACTTCTTCTAGTGGAAACTATGCTGTCAGTTGTACAAATTTTTCAACCGCTGGTTCAGGCACTAGAACTATAAATTTTAATGCGTCAACAGTAACTATTTCAGCAGCAAACACAAGTGCATTTAACGGAGGCACTCCAACAGGAAGAACCTTTAATGCTGGCACATCTCAAATAAACCTTACAAATAGTTCAACTTCTGGTATTAATTCTGGTGGCTCTTTAACTTTTTACAACGTATCTTTTACATCTACTACTGCTACAACTCTTTCAATAACGGGTGCAAATACATTTAACAATTTAACAATTACAGGTAGAACTTCTACAGGTATTGCAGCAGTTACTCTTTCTTCCGACCAAGTAATCAACGGAACATTGACGTTAGGTGCTGGTACTGCCTCTGCTTACAGGACATTCCTAGCATCAAACACTATCGGCACACCCCGTACATTGACTGTCAATGCTTTAGCGGCTGGTGCTGCTGACATTGACTTTAGAGACATCACCGTTACGGGTAGCGCAGCTCCATTGACAGGTACAAGGTTTGGTGACGCAAAAGGAAATAGTGGTATTACTTTCCCTGCGGCTAAGACTGTTTATTATAGGCAAACCATTTCAACTAACTGGGCAGTTTCTGGTTCAGGATCGTGGTCGGCTACATCAGGTGGGGCGCTAGATGCAACCATGTTTCCATTGGCACAAGATACTGCTGTATTCCCTGCTGCGACATATCCAGCCAGCGGAAATACAGTAACTATCAGCGCCAACTTCAATATTGGCACAATAGATATGTCATTGAGAACGTCAAACACTATGACGTTAGCAACAGGCTCAACTACACCACAAATCTACGGTAACTGGATTAACGGTACTGGTATTACGTTGTCTGGTACTGGAGAAATAACTTTTGCGGGTCGCCAAACACAAACTATAACATCGGCTGGGATAACATTTGCAGGTTCTATTAGTCTATCCAATCTAAGTAATACTGTTAGTATTGTCGGCAATACAGGTTCGGTAGTTGATACAACTTTAAATGGATGTACATTAGATTTAAACGGCTATTCTTGGACTTGCAGCTCATCTGGAGTTTTTTCTACTAGCGGGACATCAAATCTAACTTTCAATGGCGGCACATTACAGTTTAATAACAGTTTTACTGGTAACACTGGATTTACTACAACTCAAGGGTCTAGCGCAGGAAAAATTGTAGCGGGGGGTTCTAATTCTACTTTTAATGGTGGAGGTCTTACATACAACTGCACATTAGAAATATCTTCTTCCACCAATATAACCATATACGGCTCAAATACATTTACAACAATTTCTAATACTGTATCACCGTTAGAAATTATTTTTGACGATCTCACAACTACTACAGTAACAAATTGGAACGTAAACGGGACTGCTGGAAACTTAATAAATATACATCCACTCGGTAGTGCACCTTTTTATCTTTCTAAAGCAAGCGGCGTTGTAAGTTCCGATTATTTGCAGCTTAGTGACTCAAATGCTGCTGGCGGGGCAACATGGTACGCAGGAGCCAACTCGATTAGTTTAGGCGGTAACACAGGGTGGATATTTACTGCTCCGCCATCCGCAACAGCAACAGGTAACTTTTTACTCTTTTTCTAAAAAAAGTACTCAAAAAGTGCTTGACAAATAGTACAAAATAGTATACATTACAGTCTTATTAATTACTAGGTTCTCCGCTATATGGACAAAGAACTACAAGATTTATCGAAATTCTACGATGATGCCTTCGACATGATGTCCACTCAAGGGTGGAAAGATCTCATGGAAGACATCCTCAAAGTAAAGGATAGCTACGACAAACTATCTTCTGTCACGGAAACACACCCTCTAGACTTTCGTCGTGGACAGATGGATATTTTGAACTGGTTATATGGCTTGAAGGAAGCCTACAGCCGTACTTATAAGGATTTACAAGAGACTGGTGAGGTCTAATATGCCTCGTCGTATCTATGAATTCTTATGTGAGAACGGTCATCGCACTGATGCTTTTGTAGACGCAGAGTGCCACGCAACTCCCTGTAGGGAATGTGGTTCTGATTCTAAGAGAGTAGTTAGCGCACCTACCATGAAGTTAGAAGGCTGGACAGGCTCTTTTCCGACAGCTTATGACTCATGGGAACGCAAGCGATCTGAAAAGCTCGCCCAAGAAAGAAAGCAGAACTCATAAGTAGCAATACCGGGTTCATATATTTTAAATAGACTCCTAGAACCACATCTTATACGTGGCAGGAAAAGGAATTAGTATATGTTAGTAGATGATAACGAAGATAGTACTGTAGGTGAACTCGACGTAGTTGAACAACTCACCGCACCGCCCAAGATTGAAGAAGATCACGTAGTTGAAGACACAATCCCTGAGAAATACAAGGGGAAGTCCTCACAAGAGATTATTCGGATGCACCAAGAGGCTGAAAAGCTCATTGGTAAACAGGCACAAGAAGTTGGTGAGGTTCGTAAACTTGCTGATGAATTGTTGAAACAAAGTCTATCGAGTAAAACTGCTACACCTACTGAAGTAGAGCCTGAAATTGACTTCTTTGAAGATCCTCAGAAGGCAATTCGTAATTCTATTGACAAGCATCCAGATGTTCTCGCTGCACGACAAAGTGCTCAAGAATTTAAGAAGATGCAGATTCAACAGAAGCTAAGTCAAGAACATCCTGACTTCGGTGCTATTGTTCAAGATCCTGAGTTTGCGGAGTGGGTAAAACAATCTCCCGTTCGCACTCAGTTGTACGCTAGAGCCGATGCTGAGTTTGATTACGACAGCGCAAATGAATTGTTGTCTACCTTTAAGCAACTTAAACAAGTTAAGACGCAGCAGGTAGCGACCAAAGGTAAAGAGACATTGAAGCAGAACTTAAAAGCTGCTACTGTCGATACCGGAGGTACTGGTGAATCATCGAAGAGAGTTTATCGTCGGGCCGACCTTATTCGGCTGCGAATGAGTGATCCGGATCGTTATGAAGCGTTAGAGCCTGAAATCATGCAAGCTTACGCTGATGGACGAGTCCGGTAACAAAGTAAATTTTTAATTAATTGTATATTTAGGAGTATTTAAAATGGGTCTCGGAACATCACATGTAACCACCACAACAGCTAATACGTTCATCCCCGAAATTTGGAGTGATGAAATTGTAGCTGCGTATAAGAAAAGTTTGGTAGCGGCTAACCTCGTCAAGAAAATGAGCTTCAAAGGCAAGAAAGGTGATACAATTCACATTCCTAGCCCCACACGTGGCGACGCTTCTGTCAAGGCTGCATCTACTCAAGTAACTTTGATCGCCGCAACTGAAACCGAAGTGCAAGTTTTGATTAACAAGCATTACGAATACAGCCGCTTGATCGAAGATATCGTCGAAGCACAAGCTTTGTCTAGCCTCCGTTCATTCTACACAGAAGACGCTGGTTACGCATTGGGCAAGCAAGTTGACTCTGACTTGATCAAGTTGGGTCGTTTGGCTCAAGGTGGCGCTGGTGCTCGTTACGCTGGTGCTTTCATCGGTTCTAACGGTACTACCGCTTATGACTACACCACTGACAACCAAGCTGCTTTGACTGACGCTGCAATTCGTCGTTCTATTCAGCGTTTGGATGACTCTGATGTGCCTATGGACAACCGTTTCTTCATCGTTCCTCCATCGAGCCGTAACACTCTGATGGGCTTGGCTCGTTTCACTGAACAAGCTTTCGTGGGCGAACAAGGTGGTAACAACACCATCCGTAACGGTGAAATCGGTGATGTGTATGGCGTTAAAGTCTACGTGTCTACCAACGCTGACACACCTACAGACGCTAACGACGGTTCAGGTACAGCTCAACCAGCACGTATCTGTTTGATGGCACACAAGGACTCTATGGTCTTGGTGGAGCAAGTCGGTATCCGCGCACAGACTCAGTACAAACAAGAATACCTCGGTACTTTGTTTACTGCTGACACTCTGTACGGTGTTGCTGAGTTGCGTGACTACGCTTCTGTTGCATTGGCAGTGCCAACCTAATAATTAGGCTTTATTGATCCCCTCTTCGCGGAGGGGGTCTTTTTTTAGTCTTTCATAATATTAATTAGGAGTTAAATAAAATGGCTGCTGCTACCGCTGTTGTTACCCGTCAAGGTAATGACCAATTCCGTGGTATCTTTTCAGATACGTGGTCTGTTGTTTGTACTTTGAACGCAGATTCTTTGGTTGATGGCGCTGGTTCGTCTGATACTGTTGCCGTTCCCGGTGTTGCCCTCGGTGACATTGTTATCGGTTTTTCTTTTGGTGTTGACTTGGCTGGCGTTACTGCCACAGCTTACGTCAGTGCTGCTAACGTAGTGACTATTCGTATTCAAAACGAAGCAGCCGCTACTGTTGACTTGGCTTCGACTACCGTTCGCGTGGTTATTGGTCGTTTGGCTTAATAGCTAGACTGAAGGGGATCCTCACAAGGGGTCTCTTTTGGTCTATCTACTAGGACAAGATTATATGTTAGCAACTTTTAAATGCCTACTCAGCGGTAATACCGTTACCTTTGAACATCAAGTTGATATTGACTCGATGAAGAATCATCCTGACTACGAGCGCGTGGAGGAGACTCCTGTGGCTGAAGAACCTAAGAAGCCCATAGGCCGTCCAGCTAAGAAGACCGAAGCTAGTGAGGTGGAGTGATCATGGATGACGTTTCCGCTCGTGAATTTGGTCGTCTAGAAGCTCAAGTAGATGCTTTACAGAATGAAGTATCTGATCTACGTAAAGACGTTAAGTGCCTTCTAGAGTTAGCCAACAAGTCTAAAGGTGGTTTCTGGATGGGCATGACCATTGCCTCTTTAGTTGGCGGTGCTATCACATTCTTCATGGATAGAGTATTTAAGTAATAAAGGACACAAGACATATGGCTACAACTACAAAGAAACAAACTAAGAAAATCGGTAAGGTTATGGGTGAGTACAAAGAAGGTACTCTTCATAGCGGTAAAGGTGGCCCTGTCGTTAAAGACAAGAAGCAAGCTATTGCCATTGCCTTGAGTGAAGCTAAAATGCCCATGCGTGGCTCTCGTACAGCTAAGAACAAGATGAACAAGTCTAAGAAAGTTTAATAAGGTAACCAACAATGTCTACATTTCAATTAGATCCTAACCAAGTAGCTTACGGTGTTGCCTCAATAGGGACTACGCAAGTTGCTTCAGTTACTAATACCAGTGCTCAAATGACTGCATTCGGAGCATCTACGACACTGATTCGTATTGCTTGCTCACTAGGTCATTGTCATTATCAAATCGGTACAAACCCTACAGCAAGTATCACAACATCAACCATGATACCCAATAACTCTATTGAGATTATTGCTGTCACTCCCGGACAAAAGATAGCGTTTATTAAAGATGCTACAGTTGCAGCCTCCACAGTTTCTGTTACAGAATTGGTATAAGCGTTATGGCTTTGCCTACTTTTCTCTCTCTCGTGAATGATGTCTTAGTACGTCTTCGTGAGCCTACTGTCTCTACCGTTGCTGAGAACACCCTGAGCACATTGGTAGGAAAGTTCGTGAATGACGCTAAACGTGAAGTTGCTGATGCTTACGATTGGGATGCCTTCAACACTTCCGTGACAGTCACTACAGCAGCTAGTCAATACACTGGTTATACCTTGACAGGTGCTGGTACTCGTTTTCGTGTCACTAACGTACTAGACATCACTGACTACGGTTCATTGTTGCCTACTACTGTCGATATGATTGAACGTAGGGTATATAGCTCTGCATCTCCTCAGAATGCTGATCCTAGTGAGTATGCCTTCAACGGTGTAAGTAGCAACGGTGACGCTCAAGTAATGTTCTGGCCTATTCCAGTAGGTGCTAATAGTATCCGTTTTAGCTTGGTCGTGCCAGAAACTGACATGAGCGCTGATGCGGACACTACTAAGCTTCCTAAAGAGCCTATCGTCTTAGGTGCTCTCGCTAGAGCCTTTGTTGAACGCGGTGAAGATGGTGGATTGTCTAGCTCTGAGTGCTACGCATTGGCTAAGAAAGCCTTGGCTGATGTAATCGCTATTGAGCTGGCTCGTTCCCCTGAAAATGATGCTTGGGTTCCTGCATAATATGGGACAACCTTTACAAGCTTATTCAATATCTGCTCCGGGATTCTACGGATTAAATACTCAGGACTCATCTCTTGATTTGGATAAAGGTTGGGCGTTAGTAGCTAATAATTGCGTCATCGACAAGTATGGTCGTATCGGTGCTCGTAAGGGTTGGACTAAGGTTAATACATCCGTTAACTCAGACTTGTCTACTAACGACATCAAGATGATTGCTGAACTTGTGACTAACGCAGGTGTCAGCTATGTCATCCTAGCGGGTAACAACAAGCTCTTTGTTCAATCTAGCACTACCTTGACTACCTTGACTTACGGTGGTGGCGGTACAGCTCCTACGATCACAGATAGTCACTGGCAAGCTGCTGCCTTGAATGGATACCTAGTCTTGTATCAATCAGGACATGATCCTCTTCTATTTGACCCTGCTGTATCCACTACGACATATCGACGTATCTCCGAGAAGACTGGGTACTTAGGTACTGTCCAAAACAGTAATGCTGTTATCTCAGCCTATGGTCGTACATGGTCAGCTAATACATCTGGAGACAAAGTAACAATTCAGTTCTCAGATCTCCTGAAGCCTTTTGCATTTTCAGGTGGTTCATCAGGTACTTTAGATACTACAACTGTGTGGCCTAAAGGAACTGATAACATTGTAGCTTTAGGCGCTCACAACGGCTTCTTGTATATCTTCGGTAAGAACAATATCTTGATCTATGAAGGTGCAGGTACGCCTTCGACTATGACATTGAGAGATGTCGTCACAGGTATTGGCTGCTATGCGAGAGACACCATACAAAACACTGGTTCAGATTTGATATTCTTGTCTTCTACAGGTGTTCGTAGCGTATTGAGAACAATCCAAGAAAAGTCACAGCCTCTAAATGATTTGTCTAAGAATGTACGTAATGACTTGATTGCAGCCATTCAAGGTGAGGACGTTAAGACAATTAAGAGTATTTACGCACCTATAGATGGTTTCTACGCTATCACTTTACCTGTCTTACGCTCAGCGTATTGTTTCGATACTAAGGCTGTTCTTCAAGACGGTAGCTTGAGAGTAACTACTTGGGATAGTATTCAACCTAAAAGCTTCTGTAGAAAGACTGATGGAACTATCTTGCTCGGTAAGGAAGGCTACTTAGCTACTTACAGCGGCTACTTAGATAATACTTCTACTTATCGTTTCCAGTACTTTACTAACCACACTGACTTAGGTGCTCCATCGGTTACATCTATCCTTAAACGCCTTAAAGTAATTGTTATCGGGGGAAGTAATCAGTACTTGACAATGAAGTGGGGCTACGATTTTAAAAGTAACTATTACTCCTCTAATCAATTAATCCCTGCTCAGGCTGGTGCTGCTTATTACGGAGTTTCAGAGTATAATACCGCAGGTGCTGAATATACTGATGGAACTGCGCTACAGACTCTGACAGCCTATCCAACAGGTAGCGGTAAAGTTATTCAAACAGGTTACGAAGCAGATATTAATGGACTTCAACTGTCCATCCAAAAGATTGAGATACAAGCTAAGAATGGAAAGCTACTATGAGTAATTACACCAAATCAACTAATTTTGCTTCTAAGGATTCACTGTCCTCTGGTGATCCGTTAAAGATCGTTAAAGGCACTGAGATTAACACGGAGTTCGATAACATTGCCACAGCTGTAGCTACTAAGGCTGATCTGAATAGTCCTACGCTTGTGACTCCTGCTTTGGGTACTCCTTCAGCTGCTGTGTTGACAAACGCTACAGGCTTGCCCTTGACTACTGGCGTCACAGGTGTTCTTCCTACTGCTAACGGAGGCACAGGAGGAACTCTACCTGTCGCTAATGGCGGTACTGGTTCCACTACATTGACAGCTAACAATGTATTGCTTGGTAACGGTACAAGTGCTTTGCAAGTCGTAGCTCCCGGCACTACAGGTAACTTGTTAACGTCTAACGGCACTACTTGGACTTCAGCGGCTCCTCCATCTGGAGGCGTAACTTCTCTAGCTGCTGGTAACGGTATTGCTGTGTCTGCTTCAACAGGCGCTGTGACTGTTAGCTTAGATTTTTACACTGGTACGTCTAGTGCAAATACAAGTTACCCAATCGGCTCGTATCTAGCTAACATCGCTAATGGAGATGGATGTGTATACACTCCGCCCGACCTTAACGGAAGCTTTCCGGGTTCTGGACTTAGACTTGCAAGCGGTTCTTTATATTATGGCCCTGCAACTGGGTCAGCCGTTGCTGGCACTTGGAGAAGTCGTGGTAATCAACTTTCCGGCGCTGTTGTGTCAATGGCTCAACGCGTAGCATAAGGAAATCAAATGACACACACTATTGGACACATTACATTTGGTGCAATTAAGAACGTCCGCAAATGTGGGACTGAAGAAGGTGTTTATTACGCTGATATTGAAATTAGCGAAGCAGAAGGCTTTCCAATGGAAACTCATATGTACACCGCTAGGTCTGACGATTATGCAATGACAGGTCGTTGGGTGTATCAGCAAATTATTGGCGGCAACTTTGAAGGTGCGGTAACTCAGCTTTTGCCGTTTGCTGACCCAACAACAGGCATTGTTCCTGCGAAGTTGCAGATTAGTCAAGGTGCTCAAGAGTTGTGACAGTCCACACAGTTATGCCAGCACATCAAATCATCTACAACGGTGCAACGGTTAATGTGTACCACGCAGATAAAGGACAAGGATTACCTCGCCATGAACACAGTTACGCTCATCTGACCATGTGCCATGCTGGTTCTTGTTTGATTACAAAAGAAGGTAAGTCTTTGACGATGACCAAAGACACACAACCTGTTAACTTAGTTGCTGACGGATGGCACGAGATTGAAGCTTTGGAAGACGGTACAGTATTTGTAAATGTCTTCTCTGAAGGCAAGTATTAAAGAAAGTAATAAGGAATAAATATTATGGGTTTTTTTAGTGATATTGCACCAATAGCCTCTCTTGCGGCTGGTGTCTATACAGGTAACCCCGGCCTTATCGCTGGTGGTCTCGGCGCTCTAGGTGCTTCTCAGCAAGGACAAGCTGCACAACAAGGTAATCAACAGGCTGCTCAAGCTGCTCAGTTTAGACCTGTAGGTATCACTAACACCTTTGGTACTTCTAACTTTGGGTATGACGCTAATGGTAACTTGACAAATGCGGGTTATCAACTAGCTCCTCAACTTCAAGGTGCTCAAAACTACCTATTAGGCGGCATTGGTCAGAACTTACAAGACCAAGCTAACATTCAAGCTATGGGTCGTCAGTACATGGCTCAGTCTCCTCAGGAGCAAGCACAGCAGTACATTGCTAACCAGCAAGCTCTGTTGCAACCCTTACGTGATCGTCAACTAGCTGCTCTTGGTACTCAGAACTATAACCAAGGTACTACTGGCTTGTCAGTCGCTCAAGGCGGTACTTTACAAGCTGCTAACCCTTATGCGTCTGCTTTGTTTAATCAGATGGCTCAACAAGATCTCGCATTGGCTGCTGATGCTACTAGAGCTGGTCAACAACAGTATCAATTTGGTCAGGGCTTATTGTCTAGTGCTTATCAGCCTTACACAGCTGGCTTGAATGCCGCAGGTGCTACTGAAGCCTTGGGACAACAGCCACTGGATATCAGTGCTCAACTTGCTGGACGTAGTGCTACTGCTGGAGCTAGGGCGGCAGACTATTTAAAGAATGCAGCAGCGTATAGTCCTTCTGGAGATTTCTTCACAACAGTTTCTAAAAACCCTGCTCTGATGCAAGGAATAGGAAGTGCGGCATCCGGTTTATGGGACAGTTTTGTCAATCCGTATACTGTAGACACTTCAGGTATGGGTTTAGGAACATGGGGCGGAGTTGATACAAGTCTGTACGGCGGCGCTAACGGCGTATCTATTCGCTAATTAAAAGGAACAATAATGGCAGCAGATTCTATTGTAGGTGGGATGTTTTCCACTCCTGAGCAATACCAACAGTCTCAATTAGCGCAACAACAAGCAAACGCTATTGAACTTGCTCGTTTAACACCTGAGCAACGTGCTTCGGCTAACATGCAAGTTGCCGCTTATCAGGTTGGCGGCGGTTTAGCAAGTGCCTTAGGCGTTGAAGACCCTATGTTGAAGCTTCGAAGTATGCGTCAAAGCCTCGCACAAGGTAAAGATTTATCTTCCTACGAAGGTTGGGCGAACTATGCTAAAGAGTTGAGTCAGAACAACGACATCCAAGGTGCTATGGCAGCTGCTGAAAAAGCTAAAGGATTCCAAAAGACAGGACAACTTCAATCACGTGTACAAGCTTTGATTAACAAAGGTGTTGCAGCTAACCAAACAGAAGCTGAAGCTATTGCCTCTGACGATGCGGCTTTCCGTGAAGCTATGGGACTAACTCGTACAACTCCTACACAACAGTTGGAAAAAGACTTACAAGCTCAGGCGGCTAAGTTGTATCCCGGCGATACAGCATCTCAAGTGTCTTGGATTAACCAACAAAAGGAACGTGGCAAAGCCCCTACTGATGCTGAAGTGCAGGATATTGCAGAGACAACTCAAGCGAATAGCATGATTAAAGCTCGTATTTCGGAAACAGATAAGTATCTTTCTATGGTTAGTGGCCCTAAACCTCAAGTTACTTTTGGCCCTCTATCTAATCTTACAGCGGCTGCTGAAGCTACAGGTTTCTTTGGTGAACCCGGTAAGAACACTCAAGAACAAGACAATATTCGTTCTTATTTGACTTCTGGTGTAAACGCTGTCCTTAACGCAGCCAAAGGTGTTCAAGCTAAGGATGACGCTACTCGTGCTAAAGATGAAATTCAAGGCTATCTAAAGTTGAATACTAATGCGGGTGCTCGACAAGCTCTTGAACGTCTAAAGAAAGCACAAGAAGATGTGCTAGAATCTAATAGGATTTACTTACAGACACGTGCTCGTCGTACTGCTCTTCCTACCGCAGGTGGCGGTGCTTCTCGACTTGATGAATTATTGAAACGTGCATCACCTGAGCAACTCAAAGCTGTTGGTCGTTAATTAAGGAATAATATGGCTCTTAGTGAACAAGAGTTTGCAGAACTGCAAGCACTCGTAGGTGGATCTACGCCTACAAAACCTTCTACTCCTGTGTCTTCCGTTGGTGGTGGACGAGGTGTTGCTCAATTAGGAACAACATCGCCTAATCAACAGATTGCTGCTCAAAGACAATACCAACAAGAACAACAACTAGCAGCTCAAAAGAAAGCGTTAGAAGAACAAGGCTTTTTAGGGTACACAGCAGGTAATGCCCTTGATATCTTGACAGGTCGGGGCCAAGGTAATATTGCTTCTAACCTCGTTACTGGCGGTATTACACGAGCTGCTGCGGCTTTAGGTAGCCAACCTGCCCAGAGAGAACTTGCTCAAGCTGAGATGAATGCTCGTCGTGAGAAACAGCTTCAAGAAGAATTGTACGGCCCTCAAACCTTTGCTGAAAAAGTAGGCACAGGTATCACCAATGTGGCTCGTTACGCTACTCAAGAACCTAGCCTGTTTACCTCTCAGCTGGTTTCTGGTTTAGCTGATCCCGCTGCTCTGGCTTTAGGCGGTCTTGGTGCTCCTATTAAAGGCGCAGGTACGTTAATGAATGTCGGACGAGCTGTAGGAGGAGGAGCTGTAGGCACGGGTGCTGAATCTCTTGCTCGTTCCTTTGGTCAAGGAGCTACCGATTTAGAACAAGCAGCACAAGAGGCCGCTACTGGTGGTATTGTAAGTGGCGGATTGTACGGAGCAGGTCGCGCTGTGTCTGGTACTACGGCAGCTGCTGCTACGCCTTTTACAGCAGTCAAAGAAGCTTTGTCTCCTTTAAAACAACCGATTCCCAAGCCTATTGCTGAATTGATTACAGCTAATGGAAACGTAGCTCAAACATTTGATGATCTTGCTACCTTGAAGAAATTCTACGGTGAAGACTTCAAACCCAACTTAGCTGAACTTACCAAAGAAGTTGCTGTTATCGATCGCGCTCAAACAGCTGCAAAGAACGATGTTAATGCTATTTTGTCTTTACGTGCTAATCGTACTGCAACAGAGGAAGCTTTTAACGCAAAGTTAAACTCTTCGTTCCCTTCATCTGACGCTGTTTTAGACACCTTTGGTAAAGACATAGCTAAACAAAATCGTGTTCTCGAATCATCTATTGCTGCTCAAGAAGATGCGTTGAAAAACATTACAGCTAAGTTTAAAGCAACTGGAGGCGCTTCTATTCAAGAATTAGGTGCTGCTACTCGTGAACTTCGTGATAGTATCAAAAAAACTAAATCTGATTATTGGCAAGAAGTTTTTAAAGAGTTCAAGACAAAAGGAGATGCTGAACAAATTTCCATGTCTCCTGAAAACGTAGGGGCTGTTTACGAGTCAGCCAAAGCTATCCCTGCGCCTGTATTGGACAGTTTCGACCCTAAAGTCAAACAACTTATCCGAGATTTGGATAATTATGTTAGTCAAACCAAGTCTCCTTTTGCTGGCGTAGGTGTTGATACAAGACAGAATACTTACGGGGCTATTCCATTTAGCGTCTTACATGATTATTCAACAGCTCTAAATAAAGAGTACTCTAAAGTGTACCAAGCAGCTTCTATGGGAAACCCAGAAGCACGTGTAATGCTCAATCAAGTACGTACAGCTAAAGATGCTTTAGATAAGGGACTGTCTACCCTTCCCGGAAAATTTGGTACGTCATATTTGGAAACTAAAGGCAAATATGGTCGGGAGTTCATGAACCCTTTCTACGAGGGTTTTGGTGGACAATTAGGTAAACGTAATCGTTTTGGTGAGTCTATTCAAGATTCTGATGTAGCTGCCAAACTGGTATCTAAGCCTGAAAACATCCAAGACTTCTTACGCTTGAATGACAATAGCCCAGAAGCTCAACAAGCTGTTCGTGAGGCTTTGATTCAAAAGTTCTTGAAGTCGGAAAGCGTTATCAATGCTGACGGATCTATTAAGCCTGAGAAACTTCAAGCTTTCTTGTATTCAAATACAGATAGTTTTAAAGCTGCGCCAGAAGCCCAACAAGCTTTTCAGAATCTTCAAACTAACTTAGATCTCTACATGAAATCTAAGGCTGACATGGAAGTTCGTAAAGCTTCTATTGCTGATGCAGCTACTACTCAACTGTTGAAAAAGACCCGTCTTGAAGATGTGTTCAATACCAATGAGTCAGGAGCTTTTGCAAAACCTGAAATGCTTACAAAACTGCTTCGTACAGCTGAAAAAGACAAGACAGGTGCTGAAACAGCTGGTATTCAACGAGCTATGATTGAAGCTGCTCAAAAGTCCCCTAACCCTTCTGAATTTATCGCTAAGAATAAAGGCGTTTTTGACCAAGCTTTTACAGGACAACACGCTCAAAACTTAAAGATGATTGAAAAAGGTCTGGATGTTCTTGAGACTAAACTGAATGTAACGCCCGGCACAAAGATTACTAACTACAAAGGTTTAGCTGTTGAGCTTGGCGTAGCTGGAGGCTTAGGTTTTGTGTCTCCATTTTTATCCGCTGGCTACATTGTACTTTCCTCTGTTGTGCAGTACTTAAAAAGCCGTAAAGATAGGATTGAGAACTCAGCTTATGTGAATGCCTTGAATAATCCTGAAATTGCTAAGGAACTTCTTGTCAACATCAATAAAGCTCAGTCTGCTATTGCATCAGGTAAACAAGCTTCCATAGACTCTGCGGCAGCGGCTTTAAGGCAGACTTTGTTGAATAACGGGGTTGATATTGGAATGCAGCAACAAGGTGAGGCTACTCAAGTGGCTCCTATGCCGGAGACAACAACTCAGCCAGTAACTCAACAAGAACAGCAACCCGCTTCTCAAGGTTTGTCTGATACTGAGTTTGAAGAGTTAAAGAAAGAGCTTCAGAAGTCTAAACAACCTCAGAAACAACAAGTATCGTCTATCATTGAAGATGAGGCTACTCGTTTAGGTATTCCTGAATACGTAGATTTGTTGACTAAGTTAGCTAAACAAGAATCAGGCTTTAAGCAATCAGCAGTGTCTCCTAAGGGCGCTATTGGTGTGATGCAACTCATGCCAGCAACTGCTCAAGAACTAGGTGTTGATCCTAACGACTTAGAACAGAATGTACGTGGTGGTGTTCGTTATTGGGCTAAACAGTTGAGGTTCTTTAATGGTGATGTACGACTAGCTACAGCAGCTTATAACGCTGGAGCTGGTAATGTTATCAAAGCTGGTAATCAAGTACCTAACTTTAAAGAAACTCAGAACTACGTGGCTGCTATTGTAGGATAAGATGCCTCTAATAATCCTTGCTGGTGCTCTCAAGGCTGTTGAGGCTATCCAGCAGGGATGTGAGCTTTATAAAGAATATAAAGGTGTAGTCCTTAAAGCTAAGGAGACCTTTGATGAGGCTAAAGAGCACGTAGATGAAGTACTAGGTATATGGGAGTTCATCAAGAGTAAGCTGTTTCCGTCGAAGGAGCCTGATAAGCCTTCAGTGACGGAAACTCCTACTGTTAGTAGTACACATAAAACTGTACAAAAGCCTAGTAAACGTGTATATACAAGTGAACAGGACATCAAGGCTGACTTGATAAAGAACTTGAAAGTGTTCTTTAAGGCCATGATAGCGATAGACAAGAAGATAGCTGAACAACAGTTACGAATAGATACTCAGTACATTGAGCCTGATGAGCTATTAGATGTCTCCTTGGACTTAGTAGTTGCTAAGAAGGAGATGGAGAAAGCTCAAAAGGAGATTAGAGAGGTGATGATCTACCAAAGTCCTCCTGAGTTAGGTGCACTCTATAGTGACGTAATTGAAATGTTTGGAATAGTGCAAGAGAAACAAGAAATAACGCACTTGTTAACAATAAAGCGCAGAAAAGAAGAAGTATTAAAGAAAACTCAGTCAATTAATAAGATACGTAAACGGATAGGATTGGTCATAGTAATGGCTATATTGGTACTGGAAATATGGGGACTAACAGCGGCAATTCTTCTAGCGAGACACTCTACGTAAGCTTCCTCGTGTTGCTTACCTTGTTGTTCTGCATCATCTTACCTTTTGAACTCTACTTATACATTATCGTAAAGGACGCTGTAGCGGCGTGTAAACCACAATGAACGACATACTATCAGGTCTTTTAAAGAACGTAGCACCCGGTCTAGCCACTGCTGTTATGGGGCCTATGGGTGGCATGGCAGTCAAGGCTATAGCGTCTAAGCTAGGCATTGAAGATACTGTTGAGGCGGTGACTGCACACCTTCAGGCCAACCCTGATGCAGCTTTGAAGCTTCGGGAGTTAGATCTCAAAGAGTTGGAATTAAACAACGCTAATACAGATAGTGCTAGGAAGATGAACGCTGAAGTGCAGAACTCAGCTAATGCGTCTTGGTTAGCAAAGAACATTGCATATTGTATTGACGTAGTAATTGTTACAAGCACTATTGGTCTTACATATATGTTGATGTCTCAGCAAGTACCAGCAGACAACAAGGAACTAGCTCTTATGGCTTTTGGTTCTCTTGTTACCCTGTGTGGAACTGTTGTGAATTTCCATAGAGGCTCTTCTCAGGGCAGCAAAGATAAATCGAAAGGTGTTTGAATGAAAGAACAAGTTATATTTGAAATTGCTAGGATGATTGCTAGGACTTTAGCTTTTGTGATGGTTGCCATGACTGTGACATTGTTAGGTGCTATGTTTCTTCCTAACAGTGTTGTAGACAACAAGGACATCTTCCCGATCATCGCTCCTGCATTCTCCACGATTGTAGGTGGCTTTATCGGCTGGCTTGCAGCTATCAAGATGAACGGTGATGAGGAGAAGACAAATGACCCAGCTATCTGAGCACTTTAGCCTTGAAGAGGCTACCTACAGTGAAACTGCTGTACGTAACGGTATCGACAATCAACCTTCTACTGTCCAACTTGAGAACATGAAGGTAGCAGCTCAGAAGCTAGAGCAACTGAGAGCCGTTACAGGGCCTCTGAAGATTAACTCTTGGTTGCGTCTACCAGCCGTTAACGTGGCTGTTGGAGGCTCTAAGGTGTCCTCTCACATGGACGGATGGGCTATTGATGTCTCCTCATCTAAGCTGACTCCGATTCAGCTATGCAAAGAAGTCCAGAAGGCTGGTATCAAATTCGATCAGATGATCCATGAGTTTGGTCGCTGGATGCACATCAGCTTTGCACCTGAGATGAGACAACAAGAGTTGACTATCTTCAAACCTGAAGGTAAATACAAAGCAGGTATCCTCACTGAAGAGGAATATCACAATAAAGCCTAATTGACTCATAAACGAGTCACGAAGCCCTCTAATGTATCGTTAATGAGTCATTAGAGGGCTTTTCTGTTTCTATACGAAGAGGATTGCCATTGTGAAGAATCCTAGATGTATCAGGATAGCGTTAGCCATCTCGTATTCATCTTCGCCTGTCTCAACAACAGCTTGCTCAGTATGTTGAATACCGACTACGAAGCCTCCAGACCATGAGAAGTCTACAATCATTACCAGTGCCTCCAAGTGTTAGCAATTATGTGAGCGCAGGTGATCATCTCGACCACCCGCATGAGAACATTTGCGTACTTAAATTTCGCAAACACCGGCAACACAGGCAAGCATTTGAGCGCCTTCCACATTATCAGTATTCTCTACCATTGATTCCCAGTCGATGCTCGTGGGCGTGTTAGCCAAGGCTTCCTCGTATTGTTCCTTGGTACAGGCTTCGTAGGGCGCTTGGCGATAACTTCCTCCGTCTAGTGGCAAGAAAGAAACACCTGTAATCTCGTCAAACTTTTCCCACACCCATGAACCCACTTTAGGCCACTCATGTTCGTTAACAGAGATTGTAACAGACGGTTTATGTTCTGTCCAGTGGCGCTGGAATGTCAACCACAAGTCCAAGTGTTCAATAGCACTCAAGTCCTCACGTAGACGAGCACCCTCAGGTGTCTTCATCGGGAAGGAGAAGATAGCTGTTGACTCAGGCTTCATCACACAAGGCTCCCAAGGGAATCCAGCATCCTTCAAGAAAGTAGTGATTGGATCTTTGGCATCAGAGCGTACACGACGAATGAAATAAGCACTGTGTTGAGGATGAATACCGCTGGCAGTACCAGTAAGCTGACTAACCGTTCCCTCTGGCTTAACGCAGGTGATCGCAGCAGACACATTGATGCCAAGTTCAGCAGCAAGAGACTTATTAGTATCCACAGCAACATTCTTCAGCTCCTCCAAACGTGCTGGCAGATCCTTGTCGTAGGCATTGTTGAGCAAGGTATTGTCTAGGATACCAGTCATGGAGACACCCAACAAGCGTTCTTCCTCAGTGTTAGTCTGCCACACCTTACGCAGGTACGGAAAGTTAGTCAACGTGGATTGGAAGGTTCCCAAGATTGTCGCAATAGTGACTTTTTCTTTAAGAGACTCCAGTGTATCCCCCGAACGCACAATAACTGAACTGAGGTTGCAAAATTGGTAAGGCCGGAGAATGATTTCAGAACAAGGGTTAGTGCCCCACTCTTTACCGAGTACACGACGACCATTCTTAGATGCCTGAATTTCAGACGCATAGCGGTTAAAAATGCCACGCTCTCCTGAATGACTTTCATAAATATTGCTCCACTCTCGCATAAATTGACCCACATCGGGCTTGACATCGTACACAGCTGAATTGTTAGCTAAGGCTCGTTGACCGTTACCGTCCCACCAGTTACCAGCTTTAGCATGAGCCATACGATCATCGTCTAAGTCAGACAGAGAGATCATTGCTGATCGACGAACTCCACCGACAACCACAACTTCTCCAATCTTACAGAGAATATCATGAGCTTCAATCGAGAAGAGCTTGCGGCCTTGGGCAGTCTTAAACTTAGCGACCACGTACTTAAAGAGTTCGACCAACGGCTCTGGGCCACTCGCACGGCCCCCGAAGGTCTTGAGGCGTGTACCAGCAGGACGCACAGCAGAGACATCCCACTTAGGTACTTCTCCCGCCCACAATAGAGCGAGTACCTGTCGTAGCGCCTTAGCCCATCCTTCCTTGGAGTCTTTAACATGAACCACAGTATTAGACTCATAAAGCTTCTCAGGAATTTCAGGTAAACGATTGACATACTTACGCTCCACAGAGAAACCTACGCCTGTACCACACAGGAGGATGTACATAGCCTCATCGAAGGCTTTAGGATCGTCAATGGGCAGGAATGAACAGTTGTAACCAGCTACGTTCTGACGCTCCAGAGCCTCACCTGAGGTCATGATTGATCTCATGCTAGGCATAACGTCCAAGTTAATCACTGCATTCTCTAAGCGGCTACGCAACTCAGGTGTCAATGTGTAGTTATGCTTGTCACTTAGGTGACTCTCCATGAAGTCAAAGTAGCGTTTAGCTGTCTCGTTCCAGTGTTCACGGCGACCTTTATCGTCCAAGTAGCGGCTATACCGGCTTTTTGCAATATAAGTCTGATAGGGGGTCATTGTTGTCATGGTTGTTTGTTTTTCTCTAGTTCAATTAGTTTTTCAAGATAGTGCATTGCCTTTTGGAGGTCGGCTATACCGCCCTTGTCTTTCCAGCGGGACACGTATTTTACACAGTTTCCCTCAAAATAGCCAATGTTATTTGCATAAATGTAGTCCCAAGGCTGAATTTCTTTCTCCTTGTAATGATTTCCACTTACTTGTTTAGCATTGGCGCTACTTAAACCTGCTTTATACTCTTCAATCTCTTTGAGTGTTGGTTTGTCCATTGTCTTTTCTCCATTGATTTAGCTTTTCATACAACTCTTTTTGAGAGTCAGCGGTAAGGACAATATGGCTTTCAAGGGGAGGCCAAAGCCCCGGTGTCCCTTTGATTGTGAATTGATGCTTATGCGATGGTTTGTTGACTACCATATTTACGCTCCAAGTATTCAATGGATAGAAACATTTCATCGAAGTGTCCGTCATCTACTTCGTTCATCACCAGTAAGCCCCTCCAGTGGCGGTTACTGAGCTGATCCATATAATCCTCGTCATGAAGGTAATAGCTACCAGCGACAATAGCGCATATAGGCTTGCCATCAGCACGTTTCCCATAAGCGATCTGTTTGCCCTGTTGATGTCCCGCCACACAAGACATATGAAGCTTACTGATAATAGCAGCTGGAGAAGCAGCAGGTCTACCCATAGCGCCAACAGGCCAATAGTGATTGAAGCCAACACCATTAATGAATACAGGATGTAAGAACTCATGTACTTCCCAGTCTTTCAAGTTGAGGTCATCATAGGTCAGTAGTCCTTCAAGCATGGGGTTGTTGTTCACAGCCCTCGTGAGGCGATGCTCATGGTTACCCTTCAAGAACACCATACGAGGCTTGTAGACCTTCTGTTTGTTCTCCTTCTGAGCCTTCTGGAGAGCATGAAGAGGGTTCAGTAAGGTCAGCATCCCTGTGTTTCCAGCGGCTACATCAGCTAGGTAGCGTTTACCTTCAAAGTACTTGCTACCGGCTTTGTCGTGGCTTGAGAGACTAGGGAAGTCCCAGTGATCACCGAGGTGAACTACGATGTCTGGACGGTACTCACAGATTGCTTTCCCTGCCCATGTGAGATGCTCTTGTGGGGCATCCGGTTTAGCTTGGGTATCTGGAATGACTAAGATCCTCATGCGAAGAGATCCTTAGTTGGCTTGTTGAAAGGCAGTGTCTCGTAGACCTCAGGGAAGGCCAACAGAAGCTGCTGAAGTACCTTATCGTTGAGGCTTCGTCCATAACCAGCGAAGGGCTTACCAGTGTGCTCATCGACTTCATTGAGAGGGAACTCAACTGAGTAGTACACTTGCTCTTTGATGTTGTATCCGTAGTGCTTACCCATCTCGTCTAGGATACGGTCTAGCACATCCATCCAAGTAGTGTCATGAGGTTCGATAATGATGGATTCTTTTACAGGCCGGACATTACCTTCCTCGTCGATCCATTCCTTAGTCACCATCTCGAAAGCCCAGTAGTCATCATCCATGAGCTTAGGATGGTCTTCTACGAAGGCTATAGGTTTAGTCCATAAGGACATGAAGTGTGTCTTTAGATTCTCAAACATAGTTAACTCCTTTGGTTTGTTTTTCACGATTGCATGAAAGTATTCATTAAGTGTCATTGAAGTCTCCGTCTACTGGATGATACACCACCCATTGTGTCTCAAAGATGCCGTTACCGTAATCTTTTAAGACTTTAGATGTTGTAATTAAACGACACCCTAGTCTAGGATGGTCAGTCACGTAGACTTTGTAGCACCCTTCCATCCAGTCAGGCTTAAATGGAGGTGCTTGGTAGTGAACTATCAATTTCGCCATGATACTTCTTTCCTTCTTCAATGCCTCTCTCCAAGGCCGTGATGATACCTAACTGGAGAAGAGCTAGTCGTTCCTCATCGCTCATGTCGAACGAGTAAGTTGCGCTGCCGTCTTCATGTTCCTTAACCAATTTTAGATCCATTGTAAACACTCCTTCTACGTTCTTTAAGCCAATCTTCAGGGATTACTTTATCAGCGTACATATACCCGTTCTTGACGCACCACATACCATACGTTGTACGAGATGCCTTACTTAGACGTTGCTTCGAGTTAGAAAATACAAAACGAATGTCTAAGTGAGGATGCTGCCTCTTCACGAGTATGTGCTTCTGACGATCTAGAGCAGTGAATAACCCTTTAGTCTCGATGATGATACCGTTGTCAAGTACGAAGTCAGGTGTGTACTGGTGTTCACTCGCTGGCTTGATGTACTTAACCTTGGTCTTCTCATACGTGAAAGGGATACCCGCTTCAGTGAGAGCATTAGCGACCTTCTCCTCTAAGCCGCTACGCCAACCATGTCTGATAGCGTTAGCCCTTACGTCACTTGTTGTCTTACGAGTTACCATCTTACGTTCTTGTCCGTTCATACTGGTGCATCAAAGAACCAAAAGCATCGACAAAGATCTCATTATGGTCAGTCTGCCCCATTGAGAACATAATCGCATGGACTAACTCGTGAAAGAAAGTCTGCTCAGTGTAGTTCTTGTTCATCCCTGATCGTAGATAGATAATCTGAGTAGTACAGTCACACTTACCGTACTCGCTCAAGTCATCTACGTACTTGACTGTCCACTCACATCCAACAAGGTAGAAAGATGAGGGCACGTTTGGTTTGGTGTTCTTCGCAACCATAAAAGTCCTAGGTTTTCATCGACACGAAGTTGATTACCATCGTAAGCTTTGAGACAAGCGTCATAGTATTCCTTTGCAGTTGTACAGTCCTTAAGAAGCTTCTCTGCCTTCTTAGGCCCTATGCCCTTCAAGCCAATGATGTTGTCAATACGATCCCCTGTGAGCACCTGAGTGAATAAGTTACGAAGACCTTCCTCCTCAGTAACGTAGTATTCTTCATGCTTCACGAAGTTGTAGTGCCAACCAGCGACTTGATCTAGGTCTTTGTCAATGGAGACAATCCATCCACCCGTCTTAGTTGCCTCGATAGCCACTGCATCGTCAGCCTCTTGACCTTCAACCAGTTCTGCCCCTAGGCGCTGGAGATGGTTCCTGATAGCTTCGTAATGCACTGGCTTCTTAGCATCCTTCCTGTTCCCTTTGTAAGGCTCAGTGACTGCTATCTCATTGCGAAAGTTCCCTCGACCTGTGATGTACGCTTTGTAGTCATCACACTTCAAGTCATCGAAAACAATCTCATGAACTAGCTGAGTCACACGAGCCAAACAGATAGCCTCATCAACGTCTTCACTGGCAAACCCAACACGATAGGTTATGATGTCAGCGTCGATGATGGCTAACTTAGGTTTCTCAGAGAGCGTCATCGTCCGCAGTGGTTGTCTCAGGCACGTAAGTCTTCACTTCAGTGACCATGATCGTCTTTAGCGATGGAGCATTACCGTGTTTAGCTGACATACGGTGTGTGTACGAGCCTACGATGGCTACGCACTTAGAACCGTTACCGAGAGCTTCGATAGGGACTTCTTGGAGCTTATCGTCAGTAGGCTTGAACAAGTACTTGCTCTTAGCGACGATGAAGTTACCCATAGCATCCTTGTGCTTGACTTTGATACCTAAGCCTGTGAGCTTCGCTGCATCGTCATCGGAGATGTTACCGATGGTGCATTCGTAGCGATCATTGTCGGTGTTGAATGCTGTGTTGAATTCAGCCATCCACTTACTCCAGAAGAGTTCGCCTTGGATTTTAACTGCTTTGAGATCTGACATATCTGTGTTTCCTATCACTTAGTTAGGCCGTAGCCCTGTTACTGTAAATAACTACCTTCTCGACGAGAGATAGCTTCTGCTTCATCCTCGATGTAATCTAGGGCTGCTGAGAGCACCAAGTATACCTCAAGGAGATCTAGATCATCGCTGTGCAATAGAGTGAAAGAATTCTCACCTATGTTCAGCATGATCTGAGATTTCAATTTGTCTGACTTATCGATCAATGGGTTTCCCTCCAGTTACGTCCCACTTTGTATTCCCCATCGAGAGGGCATCGTAGATTATACGCTAACCCTGCTTCTCTGATTGATTGTACAGCAGCTTTGCCAACTACGTCAGCTATGTCTGGTGAACACTCTATCTGCCACTCATCGTGAACATTAGCAACGAACTTAGCATCAATGTGATACTTCTTGAACTTATCACTCAAGATGATAAGAGCCTTCTTCATCACGATTGCACCTGCGCCTTGAAGTAAGCTATTGAGTGCCGCATGTTCACTGCGAACCCAAATCTTGCGACCATCAAACCCCGGTACATAGCCCTTGGACGCATATACGGATACTTTATCACGTAGACGCTGCAACGAGGGAGTCCCTTTAAGAAAGGCATCGATGAGCTTCTGTCCAGCACTAGCACTACCACCGACAATCGATCCAATCTTCGCCGGCCCTGCACCGTAGAGGAACGCATAGATGAACGTCTTCGCTTGGTCACGAGTTTGTAGTCCGGCTGCTTTCTGATTAACCGTGTGGACATCCGTTCCGTCCTTAGAGCTTCCCTCGGTGACTGTCTTGACATACTTCTCATCCTCCATGTAATGAGCTAACATCCGCAGCTCTAAACCACTAGCGTCAGCTCCAACTAGAACATTACCTTCCTCAACCGTCCAGCACTGACGACATTCAGGGCCATAGGGTGAACCTGAGTTAGGGATCTGTGCCATGTTAGGTTTCATGTGAGTCATACGGCCTGTTACAGCGCCATTGGTGATGACTCTACCGTGAACCCTGCCGTCTTTGCCTACAACTTCTAACCACGATTCAATCTGAGCGATACGTTTCCCCAACATCATGTACTCAGCTATCAACTGAGCAATGGGATACTTCAGAGACATCAACACAGCTTCATCGACAATAGCCTGACCTTGTGGGTAGTTAGCTGTAGGCTCAGTGAACTTCTTAGGCTTCCACCCAAGTCCAATAAGCTTCTCAGCTATTTGTTGTCTACTAGCTGGATTGAATACCACCACTTCAGGCTTGAGAACCTTCCCTGTCTTTTCAGAGATGCGCTCAACCTCATACGGTGGATAGAGATCTTGCATTTTGTCATTGATGGCACTCATCTTCCCCTTGAGTTCAGATAGTAAACAAGTAGCGTGAACTACATCAAGCTTGAATCCGTTCTTCTCTTGCTTGTTGATTATGGCAGCAACTTGATGTTCCAATCCCACACTTTCTTGAGAGAAGCCTTTATCTTCAATGAGAGTTTCAAGATGAGTAAATAGAGACCGTAGAACGCTAACATCACGTAGGCAATAATGCTCAAGAAGAACATCAACAGGCGCATCAAAACACTCACCAGCATAAGCCTCTTCACGATTCATCATCCATTGCCACGTTGCCTTGTAGTCCAGTTTCTTCACGCCTAGAGTTTCTCCCCATGCGTCTAGACTGTGACCTCCCAACCTCGTTGGCTCTATCAGCCTTGACACTACGAGTGTGTCGTATGCTTGCTTCAGTCCAATCTTGGTCTTCCAGAGCTTGTTTAAGATCGGAAAGTCGAAGGATATTCCGTTGTGAGCTGCGATCAACGTAGCGTCCTTTAAGTAGTCCCAAAGTCCTGTTGGAGCTTTCCATACTTTAACTTCTCCTGTGTCAATGTCCTGAGTTACGCACAAATGGATCGTATCGTGAGACATGTTAGTCTCGATGTCCAGTGCAATTCGTTTCATCATTTAAGGCTTTCACAATCTTTTTTGCTGCTTCGTAACTAGATTGAATCTCAACATGGTCATAACCGCATTCTTCAATCCATCCATTCTCTAGTTCTCTTTCAGAAGGTTTGTAATTTCCTTGCATAGATAACCAAACTTCAATACGATCTCCTGTTTTGGTATTGCTGATGATAGTTCCGTAATATTTACCTTCAAGGGGTTTCAAAATCCACATAAGAACCTCATTTTAAGTTTATAAATAGTCCGATTTGAGCGAAGGAGTATCCGATCCACATGATACCAGCACCCATGTCACCCTTGAGCCACTGTAGCACACCTACAACGGAGTAACCGATGCCGATAGTCCCTACGATAATCATTTCAATCATAGCTGCTCCAATGTAACTTCAACCATACGTCCAGTGTTCATATCGTACTTTAGTGAGCAAGCAGGGCCTGTGAGTCCATTGTAGCGATTCTTAGCCACTGCAACCTTGGTTGTATGACGTACATTAGGATCAGTGCTCATGGAGTTACGCTCTAAGGTAATCACAGCATCGGACAACTGAGCGATAGCGCCTGAGCCTCGCAGCTGAGACAACGACACAGCTTCACCGTCCTCATGTCCCTTGTTCGATGTACTAGGTCGTTTCAGGTGCGATACGCAGATCAAGGTAATACCTGTCTCCTGTACCAATGTCCTTAAGCGAGTCATCAATACATCAATCGACTTACGCTCATCGTTGCCATCCATACCAGAGACAACAAGAGAAATATGGTCGAGGAAAACCACACGACAATCACAGGCACGAGCCATGTATCGAATGCGGTTAAGGACGTTGTCAATAGCCAGAGAGCCAAAATGGTCAAACAGGAATACACGATTAGTGCCAAGAGTAGCATCGAAAGCCTCCTTCAATTCTCGTTCTGTAACAGGGGTGTAGATCGGAAG
>Ga0209296_1000382_pt1 | contig 38178 bp, 56 predicted proteins | sample S_130206_EF_Meta_FD_187319 | JGI IMG/M metagenome (GOLD analysis project Ga0209296, IMG submission 187319) | Freshwater microbial communities from Lake Simoncouche, Canada to study carbon cycling - S_130206_EF_MetaG (SPAdes) (version 2) | ecosystem: Environmental > Aquatic > Freshwater > Lake ... | reverse complement strand
TATCATATGGCAGTTGAAAACAAACTCCAGGCATACAAGTATGACCTGGTTCTGCGTGAGTTTGACAATATGGTTGAACTTATTGGTCTAGTTAATGACCCAACACAAGACATGGCCGACTTCCGCGGTCGTGAAATGTTGTTCCCCAAAAAGTGGGTAACATTGAAAACTTTTTTTGCTGAGGAAAGGATCAAAGTATGAGTTTGAAACTTATTACTTTCAAAACAAACCAAACCATTCTTGGTGAGGTTGAGTATAGCGGTGGAGTATACACCGTAAAGAAACCTGTGCAGGTTATTGTACAGCCAACTAAAGATGGTCCAATGATGGGCTTCTCTCCATTCTTAGATTACTGCGTAGAGTTTTCTACTGGAATTGAATTCGTATCTTCGGATATTCTAACTGTAACTACACCAGCGATTGAATTGTCAAATCAATACAATCAAGTCTTTGGTTCTGGTATTCAAATCGCATCATCTATACCTAAATTTTAATGAGTAATTTTTACACTAATGTAATTTGTGTTGGCAACAACATTCTTTACAGAGGCGTAGAGAACGGTAGGCGTGTAAAACTCCGCGTGGGTTACACGCCTACAATGTTTTTGCCTTCCCAAAAAGAAACGAAATGGAAAACTCTCCATGGTGAATACCTGGATGAGATTATGCTTGGATCCATTCGTGAATGTAGAGACTTCATTAATCGATATGAAGATGTTGAGAACTTTAAGATTTATGGTAACACAAGATATGAATATGCCTATATTGCTGATGAATTCAAAGGCGCAATTGATTGGGACCAAGCCAAAATTAATATTGCAGTCATTGATATTGAAGTCGGTTCAGAAAATGGCTTTCCTGACCCATACAAAGTAAATGAGCCAATCACAGCAATCGCAGTAAAGACGCTTGATGGTGATATGAAAGTATATGGTTGCGGTAGTTTTAATAACACCCGTGATGATGTTACTTACATAAAGTGCAGAGATGAATATGATCTCTGCAAAAGATTCCTAGAAGATTGGAAATACAACACACCAGATATCATTACTGGTTGGAACACTCGCTTCTTTGATATTCCATATTTGGTTAATCGCTTTGTAAAGATTCTTGGTGAAGATGAAATGAAGAATCTTTCACCGTGGGGAATCGTGCAAGAACGTAAGACCAACATCAAAGGTCGTGAATTAATCTCGTATGAAATCTATGGCATTTCATCACTAGACTACATTGAATTGTACAAGTGGTTTGCTCCTGGTGGTAAGTCACAAGATTCATATCGTCTGGACAACATAGCTAACATTGAGTTGGGCAAGAAAAAACTTTCTTATGATGAATTTGAAAACTTGCACCAATTGTATAAGTTAAACTATCAAAAGTTTATTGAGTATAACATTGTTGACGTTGAATTGATTGTTGAATTGGAAGCTAAGTTAAAGCTGATTGAATTATCTTTGACTCTTTCATACGATACCAAGTCTAACTATGGTGATGTGTTTACACAAACTAGGATGTGGGATGCTATCATCTATAACTATTTGCTTGAACGAAACATCGTTGTGCCTCCTAATGAGACAAGTGTTAAAGATGGTGCGTTTGAGGGTGCGTATGTAAAAGATCCACAAATTGGTGTGCATGATTACGTTGCATCGTTTGACTTGAATAGTTTGTATCCACATTTGATGATGCAGTATAACATTTCGCCTGAAACAATTATTGAGGTCAAAGATTATGATGACAACATGCGTCAGATTATTTCCGATGGTGTTAATGTTGATAAGATGTTGAGCAAAGAAGTTGATACTTCAAAACTACAAGGTGTTACCATTACACCCAATGGTCAATTCTTCCGAACAACCGAACAAGGTTTCTTGCCTAAGATGTTGGAAGAAATGTATGAAGACCGCAAAAAGTTTAAGAAGCTGATGCTTTCCGCTAAACAGGAATATGAAAAAGAAACAGATGCCAATAAGAAGTATGAATTGAAAAAGAAGATTGCACGATATGACAATCTGCAACTTGCTAAAAAAGTTTCATTGAATTCAGCTTATGGTGCGATGGGTTCACAATACTTCCGATTTTATGATTTGCGTCTAGCACTTGGTGTTACTTCGGCAGGTCAACTTTCAATTCGTTGGATTGAAGAAAAGATTAATAAGTATATGAACGACTTGTTAAAAACGAATGGTGTAGATTATGTTATTGCCTCAGACACAGATTCAATTTATCTCCGTCTTGGTGAGTTGGTTGATAAAGTGTATTCAAAGAAAACGGATGTTAATCAACTTATCTCCTTCATGGACCGTGTCTGTGAAGATAAGATTCAACCATACATTGATAACTCTTATCAAGAACTTGCTACGTATGTCAACGCATATTCCCAAAAAATGCAAATGAAACGTGAAGGGTTGTCTAACAAAGGTATCTGGACAGCAAAGAAGCGGTACATTTTGAATGTATATAACAACGAAGGTGTTCAGTATGCCGAGCCTCAGATGAAAGTCATGGGTCTTGAAATGGTGAAATCTTCTACTCCATCTTCCATCCGCGATAAGATGAAAGAAGTTATCAAGTTGATGGTAACTGGTACCGAAGACGATGTGCAAGAATTCATTGCCAACTTCCGCAAAGAATTTAGAACATTGCCGATTGAAGAAATATCTTTTCCTCGTTCGGTGAACGGTTTGAAGACATATACAGACAAAGCGCAAATATATACTAAGGGTACACCGATTCATGTTAAGGGTGCGTTGCTGTATAATTACCTGTTGAATAAGCATAACTTATCAAACAAGTACCCTAAGGTCCAAGAAGGTGAGAAATTAAAGTTTACATACCTGATTCAACCTAACCCAATCAACGATACGGTAATATCGTATCCAACACGCCTACCAACTGAATTTGGACTTGACAATTACATTGATTATGAGTTACAATTTGAGAAAGCGTTTCTTGACCCAATCAAAATTATTCTTGATTGTATTGATTGGCAAGTTGAGAAAACAAGTTCACTGGCAGATTTTTTCTAAAGGATAATTATGAGTTTATTGGACAAAATTAAAAAGAATTCTACGATTAAAGATAGTGCGATTCTATCTAAATCAAAATTCTTTACTGAGAAAGATATGATACCAACATCCATTCCTATGGTGAATGTTGCGCTATCTGGTAAATTAGAAGGCGGCTTGACGCCTGGTCTTACAATGTGGGCTGGTCCATCAAAGCACTTTAAGACTGCATTTAGTTTGTTGATGGCTAAATCTTACATGGACAAATACGATGAAGCAGTTCTTATCTTCTACGATTCAGAGTTTGGTACTCCGCAGTCTTATTTTGATACTTTTGGTATTGACACAGAGCGGGTGCTCCATACTCCTCTTACAGATATTGAACAACTCAAGTTTGACATAATGAAACAGTTGGAAGGTATTGAGAGAAACGATAGGGTGATGATTATCATTGATTCTATTGGTAACCTTGCATCAAAGAAAGAAATTGATGATGCACTTGAAGGTAAATCTGTTGCTGATATGAGCCGTGCGAAACAAGTAAAGAGTTTGTTCCGTATGGTCACACCTCACTTGAATCTAAAAGATATTCCAATGGTTGTTGTTAATCACACATACATGGAAATTGGAATGTTCCCGAAAGCGATTGTTGGTGGTGGTACTGGTTCATACTACTCCGCTGATAATATTTTCATCATCGGTCGCCAACAAGAAAAAGATGGCACAGAAATTACTGGCTACAATTTCATTATCAACGTTGAGAAATCACGGTATGTTAAAGAGAAGTCTAAGATTCCTGTTAGCGTATCTTATGATGGCGGTATTAACAAGTGGTCTGGTTTAATTGATATTGCTCTTGAATCTGGGCATGTTATTAAACCAACCAATGGATGGTACTGCAAAGTTGATAAAGAAACTGGTGAAACTAGCGACAAGAAACGCCTTGCTGATACCATGAATGAAGAATTTTGGGGTGAAATTTTAGCGAATGAAGACTTCAAAGATTTTGTGAGGAAGAAATATGAAATCTCTTACGGAAACATTATGGGGCAAAATGATGTTTTGGAAGAAACCGAAGAAGTTTAAAGAGTCTGTAGATTTTAAACTTCACGACTTTGAAGATACAGATTTAACTGGCATAGAAATCCTCCGGGGTGACTATGCTGGTGTTGTATACTATTATACCTACGCATCTGTAACAGAGGAACTTAACATGGCTAAACTTAAGTTTGGTTACCATGTGGTTAATTTGATGAAATATGACAAGGATGCATTGACAGAAGATGCAACTTTTGTTACAATGTTAGGTGACATACTAACAGAATTAATTTTAACGGAAAAACAAATTGAACCGACTAGAAAAATCTATTCTGAAGAATCTGATATATAATGATGAATATGCTCGTAAGGTATTGCCATTCATTCAAACAGAATATTTTTCGGACAACAATGAACGAACCATCTACAGCGAAATAAAAGAGTTTGTAGAGAAGTACAAAAATCTGCCAACTTATGAAGCACTGGTAATTAACTTTACCGAAAGTAAGAAACTCACAGAAGAACAGGTTAGAGGTTCTATTGAAATTCTCAATGACATTAAAGCAAACAAAGATGATCCAACAGACATTCAATGGTTGACTGAACACACGGAAAAGTTTTGCCAAGATAAAGCATTGTATAATGCAATCATGGAATCAGTTACAATTCTGGATGATAAGTTTGGTACCAAAGCAAAAGGTGAAATCCCAAAGATTCTTTCTGACGCTCTTGGGGTTTCATTTGATAGAAATGTTGGTCATGATTACATAAATGATTATGAAGAACGATTTGAATTCTACCATCGCAAAGAAGAACGAGTCCCCTTTGATTTGGATTTCTTTAACAAAATTACAAAAGGTGGTCTACCTAACAAGACGCTTAATATCGCTCTTGCCGGAACTGGCGTGGGAAAAAGTTTGTTCATGTGCCACATGGCTTCGGGCTGTATATCACAAGGCTATGATGTACTCTACATTACGATGGAGATGGCTGAGGAAAAGATTGCGGAACGTATTGATGCGAACCTATTGAACATCAAACTTGATGACTTGCATTTGATAAGCAAAGAAGATTATGAAAGAAGATTTCAAGGTGTAAAAAACAAAACACAAGGTAAACTAATCATCAAAGAATATCCAACTGCAAGTGCCAGTTCTATGCACTTCAGGTCTTTGTTGAATGAATTGCAATTGAAAAAGAGTTTTCGCCCAAAGATTATCTTCATTGACTATCTGAATATCTGTTCTTCATCTAGGTTGAAACAAGGTGCGAATGTAAATTCATACACTTATGTTAAAGCTATTGCAGAAGAATTGCGTGGTCTTGCTGTAGAATTTAATGTGCCAGTTGTTTCAGCTACACAAACAACAAGGTCTGGTTTCAGTAATTCCGATGTTGACTTGACTGATACCTCAGAATCTTTTGGTTTGCCAGCGACTGCTGACTTTATGTTTGCCCTAATCAATACCGAAGAACTGGAACAATTGAATCAAATCATGGTCAAACAGTTGAAGAATCGCTATAATGATCCAAGTGCAAACAAGAAGTTTGTTATTGGTGTTGATAGGGCTAAAATGAAACTGTATGATGTGGAAGATTCAGCGCAGACTATAATTGATTCTGGTCAGATTCCAGATGATAAGCCACTGAATACTTTTGGCAATCGTGAGAGGAAGTTCAACTCCAAGTTTGAAGGTGTGCGTGTATAAATACTCTATAAACAGGAGTACAAATGGCAGGCGCATCCGCAGAACGACAAGAATCAGGTGTTGTTAAAAAAATTAACGATGCTTTTAAGAAAAATAAGAAAAATCCAATAACTGTTGTCGCCGGCAAAACTGTATTAGCTGGAGTAGTCGGGGCAGAAAAATATACTGGCAGACAAGCTGGTGGATCTGAACCATATACTGATGTGGTAATATTTCTTACTAGAAAAGGTAAAGAGGTCACAGCGAATTGTTCCCTAAAAGGTGAGTCTGCTCCATCTCTAGCTGGAGGTGGACTTAAAGGTCTAGAACTTGCAGTGCCTGGTATTGCTAAAAAATTTATGCAAGCCGCTTTTAAGGACTTAACTACAAAAAAGAAGTTGAAGCCTGGCGATAAAGTTCCTGATGTATTTGGCAAAATATCATCAAAGGATAAATTAAAGATTGTTATAGGTAACAAAGCAATGGGTGGACCAATTGATTTTATGTATATTGGTCCCATGGATGTTTCTGGAACATATGATGAAAAAAAGAATATTTTGAAATTGAATGGTGCATTAACAATGGCTGATGAATATGCTAAAACGCATGATTTATATTTTAGATTAAGAGCAAGACGGGAAGACCAGAGATTTGATCCTGATGCTAAAGATGCCGATGGTACGCCAAAAATATATGGTAAATCACCATCAAGAGGCGATAGTGCTGGTCGTATTGTTGTAACTGATAAAGTTCCTTCCACTGGCGTAATAGTAACACTATGAAATTCACAGAATTCCTAACAGAAGGCGTAAAGAAAGAAGGCGCCAATCTTCATCTTGAACACATTGAGGATGAAGTATTAAATCGTGGTGTTGCTGGCGCAAGAGATGCGATTGCATTCCTTCGTTCCTTGCGTGATATGCTTGCTGGTCACGCAGAATCAAAAGTAAACATAACTACAAAATGGGATGGTGCACCAGCTGTGTTTGCTGGTATCAATCCAGACAATGGCAAATTCTTTGTTGGCACTAAAGGCGTCTTCAACGTAAATCCAAAACTGAATTACACAGATGCTGATATTGACAACAATCATCCATCAGAAGGATTGAATGCTAAACTAAAAGTAGCATTGCGTTATTTACCAAAACTAGGAATCACTGGCGTTCTTCAAGGCGATATGATGTTTGCTAAAGGTGATTTGAAGAAGCAAAGTATTGAAGGTGAATCATATGTCACATTCCAACCAAACACAATCGTATATGCTGTGCCAAGTACCAGCGCATTAGCAAGAAGTATGCTATCTGCTCAAATGGGTATTGTATTTCATACTTCATACACGGGTAAAACTTTTAATGATATGAAAGCATCCTTTAACATTGATATCAATCACTTGAAGACAACCAAAGATGTTTGGTTCCGTGATGCATACTTTGTTGATGCATCTGGTACTGCATCGTTTACCGAACAAGAAACTAAAGATGTTACATACTTGTTATCTCAAGCTGGTACGATATTTCAGAAACTAAACTCAATGACATTGAATAGAATTTCTGCATCTGAGAATCTTCTTGTTCAAATTAAGACTTTCAACAATACCAAAGTGCGTGAAGGTCAAGCAATCAAAGATACATACAAACATACACAAGAATTGATTAAGTGGGTTGAAGCTAAACTTAACAAAGAAATTCTTGATGCTAAAAAAGAAGAAACAAAACTGAAACGCCAAGCGGAGAAGAATGAGATTATGCGGTTCTATCGCAACAATGCAAGCGAATTGAAAAATATATTTGACTTAATGAACATGCTTGTAGATTCAAAGAACATGATTGTGAAGAAGTTGCAAGGTATGAAACAAGTTACCAATACTTTCTTACGCACAGATGATGGTTTTAAGATTACAAATCCAGAAGGCTTTGTAGCTGTAGATAAATTAAAAGGCAATGCAGTTAAGTTGATTGATAGACTAGAGTTTGCACACGCTAACTTTAATGCCGCAAAAAATTGGAGCAAGTAATGAACAATTTCAAAGAACAAGCGAAAATAAATGAAGCATCTTATGCTGGTAACATTGGCATCATGGAGTTAATTAAGTTCAAACAAAAAGCAACTCCAGAGCAAAAGAAAAAGTTTGATGAATACCTTGCCCAAAAGAAAACAAAAGAAGTTTGGGAACTTGTGCAGAAGGTTACTGGAGTACAACTACATAAAAGTGTACAAGAAGAAAAAAAAGTACCTGATGCTGACATTTTACCACCATCTGGCGCAGGTAATGATGGCACTTCTATCTTGGCAAAGAAATACAAGAAAGACACACCAGGTCAGTAAGACAGATATATATTATTAAGGAGTTTATTATGAAAGATTTGATTATCGGTGCAAGTACCGGATATACTTGGGACACTTTAAAGTATTGGGTTAACTCAATCAATCAGAGTGGCTTTGATGGTGACAAGGTTCTAGTCCTTATGAATTGTGACCGCGAGACTACAATAAAAGTAGCCAACGCAGGTTTTCAAATCATAGGATTTGAACAAGATGCACAAGGCAATCTTGTGTATAAGCATGAAGGAATACCAGTTCATGTTGAGAGATTCATTCACATTTATGAACATCTATGCCGAAATGATTATCGGTATGTTATTACCACTGACGTTAAAGATGTTATCTTTCAGAAAAATCCAATTAAGTTTATTGAAGAAAACATTGGCGACAAGAATCTAATGTTTGCTTCCGAAAGTATTCTGTATAAAGATGAAGCATGGGGAAACCAAAACTTGCTTGAGACTTATGGTAAATACATCTATGACAAATTCAAAGACAATGAAATCTACAACGTTGGTGTTCTAGCTGGTACTGGTTCAGCTATGCGTGATTTGTGTATCAACATCTTCACGGCGGCTATCAATCGCCCAATTCCAATCTGTGACCAATCTACATTCAACTTTATGATTTCACAGCATCCATACACAGATACATCACTCTACATGAAATCGGAAGATGGTTGGGCTTGTCAACTTGGTACGACTGGCGATCCAAGTAAGATTGAACAATTCAAGCCACATCTATTAGAGAAGACACCAATCTTTGAAGATGGCAAAGTATGGACAAGTCATGGGCACGAATTCACTATTGTTCACCAGTATGATAGAGTACCAGAATGGCGCAAAGTAATTGAGAAGACATATGGTTGATGGTATCTTTTTCATTTCTTCGGCCTTAAACGTAAAGCAATTATCTGTTTTCCCAAATGAGGAAAGATATCAGCAGACGGTAAACACAGTCAAGTCTATTGACAAGATGTGCCCAAATAATGTAAAATACATGTTTGATACATCGTATAAGATTCCAGAAGCAAGCTATCTTCAAGGCATGCATGATTTGGGTGTTAAGTTTTTGTGGACTGGTTGGAATGACCAAATACAAAGACTATCTGAACAAGGTCAAAGAAGTTTGGCTGAAACTGTTGGCTTCATTATGATGCTTGAAAAGTTTTATACTGAAAAATTAGAAAGCAAGAGAATTTACAAAGTTTCTGGTCGTTATTGTCTAAACGATAACTTCACCGTGGACCAAGAAGACTTTAAAGATTCTTTTGTCTTTCTACCGACAGTTGATTCATGGATGTCCAAACAACATCAAGAACATGCTGGAGTAGATAGAATATTTGAGTTAAGATTATGGCATATGGACTACAATTTGCTTGACATTTTTAGAAAAGAATTGTATAATATACTTAACGATATGATGAAATATAATATTGATGTTGAGCATTCTTATTACAAGAATCTAAACAAATACAAGTGGACAACAGTTAAACCTATAGGACTAGAAGGTGTTATCGCACCAACAGGAGCAATTATTAATGAGTAAAAATGTTTTGATTACCGGTGGATGTGGCTTTATTGCTCACCACGTTATTGATTTGTTTATTCAAAAGACAGATTGGAATATTACAACTTTAGACAGACTAGATTATTCTGGTAATCTAAATCGTCTACATGAAGTCTTGGAAAAATACGATACACAAACTCGTAAGAGAGTTAATGTTGTATTCCATGACTTGAAAGCGGAGATTAATCCTCTTGTAAATAACTTCATCAACAAGCTAGGCAAGATTGATACCATTCTCCATCTAGCGGCATCATCGCATGTTGATAGGTCTATCACGCATCCAATGGAATTCATTCAAGATAATACTATTGGCACTGCACACTTGTTAGAGTATGCACGAAGACTTGACAACTTGGAAACATTCTTGTATTTCAGCACAGATGAAATCTTTGGTTCAGCACCTTCTGGTGTTGCATATACTGAACGTGCAAGATACAATTCAACTAACCCATACTCAGCATCTAAAGCAGCCGCAGAAGAATTCTGTGTTGCATATGAGAACACATACAAGATGCCCATGATGATTACACATACAATGAATGTATTTGGTGAGCGTCAAACACCAGAGAAGTTTATCCCATTATGTATTGACCGTGTTCGCAAAGGTGAAAAGATTTTCATCCACTCAAATGCAGCCCGCACTGAAGCTGGAAGTAGATTTTACATTCATGCCGCAGATGTAGCCGAAGCATTGATGTTTTTGATTACAACGAAACCTGCATGCCCAACAGATTATGGTGATGCTAAATGCGCTAAGTTTAACATTGTTGGTAAAGAAGAAGTTGATAATCTAACTCTCGCCAAACTTGTAGCACAAGCACAAGACAAAGAGTTGATTTATGAAATGCTTGATTTTCATAACTCTCGGCCTGGTCACGACTTGCGTTATGCACTAGACGGTACTTTGATGCGTAATCTTGGTTGGGAACCAAAGATTGCATTCAGCGAAAGAATTAAACAAGTAAGTGATTGGTACTTACAGAACACACGGTGGTTAGAACTATGAATTCGGAATATACTATGATGAATCCAGAATATGAAATGATTGAAGAATGTATTGCCTGTGGCTGTACAGATTTGGTACCAGTATTAGATTTGGCTAAACAACCACTTGCAAACTCATACAAGAAAGATCCTTATGATACCGAATCATACTTTCCACTTGCTATCAATCGTTGTAAGGAATGCTTTCATGTTCAGTTGAGTGTGAGAGTTGATCCAGATTTGATGTATAAAGATTATGCGTATGTTTCTGGTACTGCTAAAACTCAATTGGATTACTTTGATTGGTTTGCTGAATTTGCCGCAGAAAAGTATGGAACTAAGCCAATTAATGTACTAGATATTGGTTGTAATGATGGAAGTCAATTAAATTCATTTCAAGACAGAGGAGCGCAAACATATGGAGTTGACCCAGCAGAAAATTTGTTTCCTACTTCTTCCGAAAGACACAAAGTTGTCTGCGGATACTTCACAGGTAAAGAATTTAGCTACGAAAAGTTTGATATCATCACCTGCCAAAACGCATTCGCACACAACTTCAACCAGCTTGAATTATTACAAAACATTAGGAACGTCATGCACAAAGACAGTTTGCTCTTTGCTACGACCTCCCAATGTGACATGATTTTGAATGGTGAGTTTGATACAATTTACCACGAACATCTTTCTTTCTACAATGTGAAATCTATTGATGCACTATGTAAACGTGCTGGATTGAATTTGATTGATGTTGTTAAATCTCCTGTTCATGGCATGAGTTATATCTTTATCATTTCAAAATTTGCAAAAGCACCGCGTACAATTGAGAATCTTATTTCACATGAAACAAACAGAGGTTTGTATTCGCCAGAAACTTATGACAAGTACGAAGCTGATTGTCTTCACAATGTAAAGCAGTTTGCAGACTTTATTAAGAAAATGAAATCAGAAGGAAAAACTGTTGTTGGCTATGGTGCACCAGCAAAAGGAAACACTCTGATGAATTTTGCTGGCATTGGACCAGACTTTATCATTGATGATAATCCATTGAAGCAAGGTCTATATGCACCTGGTGTTAATGTACCAATCTATTCATCACAGCATCTAGAATATTTTAAAGCTGGACTTGTTTTTATTCCACTTGCGTGGAACTTTTACGATGAAATCGTTAAGAAGATAAAGACTATGCGCCCAGATGGAAAAGATATCTTTGTAAAGCATTTTCCTCAATTCAAAATTGAGGGCACACTTTACTCCGTAGTAGATTACCATCCTGTATGAAGATTGGATTTGGTTTCTACGGTATAACTGAAGGTACCGATCCAAGAACTGGATATAGTCGTGACTTCACTCATTGCTGGAAGGGCATACAAGAAATGCTTATTCAGCCATTTATTGATAAAGGTCACGAAGCAATTCTTTACGCATCGACCTATCCATTTTCATCACAAGAATCTGAGAATAACTTTTTAGATGCTGTAAAGCCAAAGAAAGTTGTTTACTCAGACTTTGCAACCTCTGATGCATTTACATCCAAATCAAAACTGCATGACGCATTCATCGGTGAAGATTTGGATGTTATTATATTTACTAGATTTGATATTCATTTTAGTAAAGTTATAGCCGATGAAGATATTGACTTCAACAAATTCAACTTTCTATTTCCAGAAGATCCAGAATGGTGGAGAACACATAGATTTGCGTGTGATTGCTTCTACATTTGGAATCATAAGTATAGCGAATTTGTTAAAGATGCGATGCGTGAGACTTATGGATGGCCAAGAGGCAGATTCTATCCAGATACGCATGGCTTAATTAATTTCTTAGACAAGAAGATGCCAATTGAAGAAATGCATTTTATCTCTAAGGAATGTCAGATAAGTAATGTCAATACATTTTATACACTATGTCGCAAAGATGTGCCAGAACATCCTTGCAAACATCCTGAAGTGAGAGCAAAATATGGCTAATTTAATTATATGTCCAGTTGGTATGGAAATGCCACACGATCCTCGTTGGAAAGAGGAAGATCATTGGCGTTGGACAAACAATGACCGTGACTACGAAACACTATTAGTAGTTTACAATGACTTCAATCCTGAGCCAGGTTCTTATGACCACATGATACGCCACAAAGGTCATAAATGGCAAATCATGCAAGCAGTCGCAAAAGATATTCCTATTGGTAAATACAACTACATTGGTTGTGTTGATGATGACTTGATTACCGGTTACAAAGACTTCAATATTGGTCTTATGTATGCACAAACATTCAAGTTTCAATACTGGCAACTATCTATGCCACATGATTCTAGTTTGATTTATCAGCCACTATTCAATGATCCATCTTGTCATTTTTCAGAAACAAACTTTATTGAGATGGGTTCTTGCTTCTTCACCGAAGAAAAATTCAGGTTCTTAATGGAGTTTATTGGTCATTGGGACTTAGATATTGCATGGGGCATTGATAAGACATTCTATGATTTGTTCCAATGCCCAGCCCATGTCGTTCATTCTGGCATGATTCATCAACCATTCCGTGATAGCTATTATGACAAACAAAAAGCTATGGATGAAATGAATGACTATCTGTTCAATAAGTATCCATCAATACTTAAACAGCATTATGGTCGCCAATCTAATTTTGTTGATAGACAAGATACTTTGAGAAAGTTTAAGTTAAATGTTGAAACTAATAATTCTTGATGTTGATGGTGTAATGACCGATGGTCGTAAATACTACGATAGGGAAGGAACAGTTCGCTACAAAACATTCTGTGATAAAGACTGGACTGCAATCAAACGCTTTCGTGCGCTAGGTCTTGAAGTTATATTTCTAACTGGTGATCCATTCAATGTTGCAATTGGTGAGAACAGAAAGATTGATGTAATCGTTAATCGATTTAGTGGTGAACACAGAGACAAGTCGGACTATCTAACGAAGATATGTGAAGATTATAAAGTTCATCCACATGAGATAGTCTTTATTGGTGATGATATCTTTGATGTGCATCTAATGCAACTCGTTGGTGTTGCATTTTGTCCAATTGATTCGCCAAATATTGTTAGACAAAATGCTAGAGTTTTGGATGGAAATGGTGGCGAAAATTTGATAGCAAAGATGTATGATTATCTGGAAGCTAAGGGACTAATCAGCACAGGCAACTTTGCTGACCACTTAGATAAAGTTTATGAATTAGATTTACGTGAGAAATTTTAATGTTTGATATTACTTTATATGGTCATTTGACCAATGATACTATTATTGATGGCGACAAAGAAACTATGTCTCTTGGTGGTTTGTATAACTGCTGGAGAACATTCAATGAATTGGATAAAAATCTACAAGTTGGTTTGATGCCTACTGTCGTTGGTACTGCTGAGATTACTATTGATAGAAAAACATCTACAAGAACATCCAAAGCAAACTTAAACGAAACTTATCTACAGACAAAAATAAAGCCATCAAGAATTTCACATGTGCTTTATTTAAATGAATTGGAAGATACATCTTTTCTGCCAAATTTAAGAGGTATTGTTAGTGCCGACTTATGTAAAGGTAGAGAGTTAGACTATAACCTACTTCAATATGTGGACTATCTTTTCGTATCTGATGATGAACATGATGTTCAAAAACTGAAAGATTATTCTGTTGGATTGGTAATTTCTCATTCACCAAAAGGAAGTGTTATTTTTAGTGGCAATCTTGTACAGCCATACTTGATGCACAGAACTCATATGGTAGAAGAAGCAAACGTTCTAGGCGCTGGTGATATGTTTGCATCATGCTTTTTATACGCTATACATAAGAAGTGGTCATTGCATGGTGCTATAGAATTTGCACACATTACCACTGCTGATTTGATTAGGAAATATAATGAAAAAATATAATTTAGTTTTGCCGATTGCTGGTAAAGCACAACGATTTATTGATGCTGGTTACTTGATGCCAAAGCCTTTGATTTTGGCTAAAGGCAAACATGTTATTGATTGGTCATTAGAATCTATTGACACATCTGATTGTAACTTGATTTTTATTGTTAGATTGGATCATATTTACAATTTTAGCATTGATAAGATTTTGAAGCAAAAGTTTGGTGATGATATCTCCATCGTGACAGTTGACCATGTAACACAAGGCGCACTAGAAACTTGCACACTCGCAGAAAGGTATATAGACAATGAATTACCTCTTTACATTTATACTCCTGATGTATATTTTCTTCCTCAGTTCAAGCCAGATTGTATCTCAAGTGATACCGATGGCTTTCTATTAACATTCCAAGCAAATAGTCCTGACCACAGCTATGCTGAGATTGGTGAAGGCGGTATTGTATCCCGTGTGGTTGAGAAAGAAGTTATTAGTGAACACGCTAACGTTGGACTATATTATTTCAAGACTGGTAAAATGTTCCTGCAATACGCATGGGAAGCGATTGACCAAGAATTGTTAATCAAGGGTGAGTATTATATTGCACCAATTTACAACTACATGATCCGTGATAGATTGAAAGTTACTGCATGTGATACAGAGAAGATGCACATTCTTGGCACACCAGCAACATTTGAATTTTTCTGTGATAGAGTATTGCCTAACTTTGGTGATAAGCCAATTGCTGTTGCTTGTGACCATTCTGGATATGAATTGAAGGAACAATTCATTGACTTACTAGAAGAATATTTAATACCATACATTGATTGTGGTACATATGTAAATAAGCCATGTGACTATTATGATTATGTTAGTCAATCAGCGCAGTTGATAAACAACAATGATTGCGACTTTGGCGTTTCATTCTGTCGTTCTGGTCAAGGTGTAAACATTTCGGCTAATAAAGCAGGATTGATATCCGCACTTTGCTTTGATGAATTTACTGCTGAGATGGCAGTAAGACACAATTGTGCTAATCATTTTGCAGTTCCATCTAAATATGTTGACAAAGAAATGATGCGTAAGATGATTCAAATTTGGTGTACTACCTCGTTTGATGGCGGCAGACATTTCACTAGATTGAATAAGGTATTAAAATGACAATGTATATTGCACACAGAGGAAACTTAGAAGGTCGTATGGCCGAACATGAAAATGATCCAGCATATCTCCAAGAAGCTATTGATGAAGGATATATGGTTGAAGTTGACTTATGGAATATTGATGGGCAACTAAAACTTGGGCATGATGATAAATTTCATAATGTAACTTTTGACTGGTTATTTGAAAGAAAGCCGTTTATTCTCAATCATTGTAAGAATCGTGAAGCACTCGATACTACATTGAGAGGACATTTACATGCTTTTTGGCACACCGATGAGGATTATGTTCTAACTACATGGGGATACACCGTTGGATATCCAGGAAAAGAATCTGTTGGTCAAACATTCATACTTGGAGTGCCCGAAAGAGTGTATGCATTAGATGATATCAAGCACAGAATCACATTTGGAGTAATGTCTGACTACGTAAAACTGCTAAATACATAAATAGATTACAAACTTAACTTGCTGTAGAGGCGGGGAAAAATATGGATTTTAAGCGGTTCCTAGAAGAACAAAAAGAAAAGCATGCCGTTCTAGCCTTTGGACGTATGAATCCACCAACAGTTGGCCACGCCAAACTTGTTGACAAAGTAAAAGAGGTTGCAAAAGAAGTTGGTGGAACACACCATGTTGTAATCTCTCACTCACAAGATGCCAAGAAGAATCCTTTATCTGCACAAGATAAACTCAAACACGCAAAAAGATTCTTTCCAGATACAAATCTGAGCACCTCAGACAAAGAACATCCAACATTTCTACAACACGCGGCTAAGTTACATAAAGCCGGGGCTACACACTTGCATATGATTGCAGGTTCTGACCGCGTTGATGAATATAAAACTAAATTAGCGCAGTATAATGGTAAACATAAAGGCGCATTATATAACTTCAAACACATAACTGTCCATTCAGCAGGTGAACGTGATCCTGATGCTGAAGGTGTTTCTGGTATGTCTGCATCCAAGATGCGTGGTCACGCTGAAACAGGTAATTTCAAAGAATTCAAAAAAGGTATTCCTAAGCATGTAGCACCAGAACATGCAAAAGAATTGTACCATGATGTGCGTAAAGGTATGAATCTCAAGGAAGATATAAACTATTTCTTTGAGCAGTTATTGACCGAAGGCGTCCACGACAAAGCAATCTTCAAAGCAGTATTTTTATCTGGCGGACCAGGTTCAGGTAAAGACTATGTGTTGGATAACACACTTGCTGGTCATGGACTAACAGAAATCAATTCAGATAAGGCACTAGAATTCTTGATGGATAAAAGAAATCTAGACAAGACAATGCCAGCATCTGAAAAAGAGGCTCGGGATATTATTCGCGGTAAAGCAAAAGATTTGACCGAATTGCGCCAACGTTTAGCATTGCTTGGTCGTAATGGACTAATCATCAATGGCACTGGCGATGATCCAAAGAAGTATGCTAAAATCAAAAAAGAATTAGAAGAACTTGGTTACGAAACTTCAATGATTGCAGTTAACACCAAAGATGAAATTTCATCAAAGCGTAACATTGAACGTGGTCAGCGTGGTGGTCGTACTGTGCCAGAAAACATTCGTAAAGAAAAATGGGATGCAGTAAACAATGCAAGACCAGAAATGGCTAAGTTGTTTGGTAAAAATTATATGGAGTTTGATAACTCCGAAGATTTGCGTAGTGCCTCTCCAGATGTGGTGAAAGCAAAGAAAGATGAGTTGCTACAATTATATAAAGGCATACAAGACTTTGTTAAAAGACCTCCTAAAAATAAACAAGCATCTACATGGATTGCAGGTGAATTATCTAAGAAAGATACCTTGCCTGTGCCTAAGAAAGGTGCTGAACAAATGGGCCCAGCAGAATCTAATGCCGCTGAACAAGCACATAAATTAGGTTTGCAATATTTTGGCTTTGGACGGTATGGTAAGAATGGTAAGGTGACACATCATTCTGTGCATGATAAACTTGTACAAGATCCTACTCATGCGGATCAAGAAAGAATGGCTAAGATGGCAAATAAGGTTACAGCCAGTGGAGCCAGCGGAAGTGTTCCAAAGAAAAAAGTTAATGAATCTATAGACGATGAATTTGAATTGTTGGAAGAAATCAGCCCATTCAAACAAAAAGTTAAGCATTCTGACGGTCATACATATGTTGGTAAAGACAGTAGACCAAGATTGTTTGCTATAAGAAACAACGCGGCTAAAGAAGCACATCGCCAAAACGGTGAAGTTGTGAGAGTTGAAAAAGGTTACATGGTTAAATTAAAGGAGAGTACAGATGTTAAAACTAATCAAGAGTTTCTTCAAGAAACAAACACCACCAGTGGAAGAGAAACATCCATTGGACATTCAGAAATATCAGGCACCATCACCTGCGCCCCAGGCAGTGGAACCGTTACCATTACCGAGCATTGTGGAGACTCCAGCGCCCACATTGGTGACGGAAGCGCCTACGATCCAACCGGAAGAGAAAGTCGTATTACCGGTAAAATCTACTACTCCAAAATCAAAGAGCAGTGGAAGAAAAAAATCAACGAAATAGACCAAGGTATAGAATCCGGAATGTCAATGGCCGCTGGAGGTGAATCTATCGGCCGTGACATGGGTGAAGTCATTGGTAAGAATGGCAAAGCAACTCCATTGAAGAGGAAAGTATAAATGAAAACTTACAAAGAATTTTTATTTGAATCTCCTGCATGGACACGCAAAGAAGGACAAAATCCAGAGGGTGGTCTAAACAGAAAAGGTATTGCATCTTATCGTGCAGCCAATCCTGGTTCTAAATTATCTATGGCTGTTACCACTGAACCAAGTAAACTAAAGCCAGGATCAAAATCATACAAACGCCGTAAATCATTTTGTGCAAGAATGGGCGGTGTTGATGGACCAATGAAAAAGCCAAATGGTGAACCCACACGCAAAGCACTCGCACTAAGAAAATGGAATTGCTAAAAATAACAAAAACTAGGAGAAACTATGTACACCGATAAAATTACACAATCAGTTGCTGAAGCCGTAAAGAAAGTTATGGCCGAAGAACTATCAGCAAAACAAAAAAGCATTGCTAAAATTGCAGGAAAAAAATCAGAGATTGATTCTGCTGATTTAGCCGCTTTGCGTTCTGGCGCTAAACCTGTAAAAGAAGGTTGGCAAGATATGCTTGATGACGTTAAGAAACGTGCTGGTCCACAACCAAATGGTGGCGCTGGTATGAAACAAGGCTCACGTTACGGCGGTTCAAAACAAAAAGATGAACCAGAAGATAAAAAAGAAGTAAAAGAAGATATTGAGAAAATTGAAGAATTATCTAAAACTACTTTAGGGTCATATATCAAGAAAGCCACTAATGATAAAGCAGATAGGGCATATGGTAACGGCTGGTGGGACTCCAGAGGTGGACGAACAACTTACCCACCCAAGGACACACCTATAGAAAATAAAACTGAAGTTGACCAAAAACAGAGAAATGCTGGTATCAAAAGAGCAGTTAATAAATTAACCAGAGAAGATATTGAACAAATTGATGAGTTGTCTAAAACTACTTTAGGTTCATATATCAAGAAAGCCGCTGACGATAAATCAAAAACGGCATATGACCATGGTTATATAGACTACGCCAATGACGGTGACAAACCTGAAAGAGTTAGTATGTATGATAAAGTTGAACTTGGTCAAAAAAGAAGAAATGCTGGTATCAAAAGAGCAGTTAATAAATTAACCAGAGAAGAACAAGATATCAACGCTATCAACGGTGTTAAAATGTCTAGTGTTGATGAATCAAGTCATCAAGCAAAAACTACAATGAAACACATTCCTAATGCATCGCCCGAATTGAAGAAGGCCGCAAAAGACATTAAGCCAGGTATTGCTGGATTCCGTGACCGTATTGCTATGCTTAAAGCTGGTGGTGTTAAAGAATGAAAAAAGTATCAGATGTTTTCAAAAGCATCCGATATGCCGTGGGTGAACCGCAGGCTATGCAAGAAGATTTGCGTAATTGGTTTAACCCAAATCATCCTGAAGGCGATTGGAAAAGAGTTAACAGTAAGGGTGAAGTTGTTGGCGATTGTGCAAGAGAACCTGGTGAACCTAAACCAAAATGTATGTCAAGAGAATTGAGAAATTCTTTAAGTAAAAAAGAAAAAGCATCGGCTGTCAGAAGAAAAAGAAAAGAAGATCCTAATCCTGAAAGACAAGGTGCTCCCATTAATGTTACAAATAAGGTAAATGAAGATATGGAACAACTAGACGAAAAAAACAAGCCTACTAATCCAGAATTGTGGTCAAGGGCTATAGCGCAAGCAAAATCTAAGTTTGATGTTTATCCTTCCGCGTATGCTAATGGCTGGGCATCAAAGTGGTATAAGTCAAAAGGCGGTGGTTGGAAAACTGTTTCGGAAGCCAAAGAGAAGTCTGAATACGACTATGAAGGCGATATGGCACGTGGTCAACTACAAAGTATCATCAATAATGCTCAAAGAGTGCATGATATGTTAGAAGACAATGATAATCTACCTGAGTGGGTACAATCTAAGATTACTCTTGCGGAAGATTACATTTCAACAGTTTCAAACTACATGATGAGTGAAGTCGATGAAGAAGTTGTTGTAGAAGAAAAAGGCTTGTGGGCAAATATTCGTGCTAAACGTGAACGTATTAAAAATGGTAGCGGCGAACGTATGCGTAAGCCAGGTAGTGAAGGCGCACCATCAGAAGAAATATTAAAGAAAACGCAAGCCCTCAAAAAAGAAGATATTGATGAAGCAAGTAGTCCTGCACAACAAGCAGCCATTGCAATTGCTATGAAAAAAGCAGGTAAAAAACCTATGCATAAGGCTTTAGAAGAAGGTCGCCAATCACAGCGTCATCCACTTGAAGGACATGAGTATCATAAAAAGACTGATGCCGAGTTGGTACACATTGCTAAGGATGCACACAAAGCAGCCGAAGCTATGAAGTCGCACAATACTACTGCTGAAAATAAGTATCGTGACCAAGCAAATGATTCTGCTACTGTGCGCCACTATCGCAAGACACATGGTATGGCTGACTGGTACAAGAAAAAGTATGGTCATATCAAAGAAGAAATGAAAGAAGAAGTAAAAGATGAATATGCACGTAAGGTTGATAAGTACCTGAAAAAGAAATATGGCAAAGATGATTCTCAAAAGAAATTGCCAATGGGTGCTGGTTTTGCAGCCGCAAGACGTAAAGCAAGACTTGCATCAAATGGTCGTATGGATGAAGCACTATCACCAGCAATCAGAATGCAGATGGCATTAAAGAAAGCTAGGGAAGACCGCGAAAGGTCTGAGCGTAATGGTGAAGCAGCCATGGCTGGTAAATTTTCTTCTGGTTCAGCTAAACAACCAACAAAGAACCACACTTTAGTTTCTCCTAAGAATGAAGAAGTTATTGTAGAAGATAATGTAATCAATAAAGAACCAAAGTTGCCATTTGATGAACCAACAAAAAAAGCTATAGGTAAAGTTAAAGACAAATCTGGTGCAGTACATACACCCATGTCCAGAACAAAAGATATCGCTAAAAAAGCGGCTCGTAGACAAGCTGGTATCAAAGAGGCTGCGGATGTAAATGATCCACTAGACAGAATTGATACACCAGCGAAACGGTCACTATCAAGAACTGCTGGTATGGTTAAAGATTTAGCAACAAATGCGAAATCTAAAGCTAAAGAAAAAGCTAAAAAAGATACTTTTGAAGCAGAACCAGAGTTGTCTTCACAGATAATGAAGCAAGATTAATTCATAAATATAACAATAACAATAAGGAGACTTAAATGTCACTATGGACTAACTCAGACGCCGCAAACGGCGCACCAAAATTTGCAGGAGTTGCTGGCGCAAATACCGCTATTACTGGATCACAAATGTTTGGTAATACACAAATCGGCGCTTTTAGTACTGGATTGCGTGAAACTACTGGCATTTTTGGTGTTGATACTACTGAACAAACAGTATCAATGACCTCAAATACACATCCGCAACATGCTGGTTGGGTTCTTGTTAGTCGCGGTACAGGACCAATCATTAGCATTACTGCTAATACTGGCGCGGCTAATGCCTCAAGTGGTTACCTGACTTTCACTGGCGGTGGTGTTGGTGCAAATCAAGCTAACGTTTTGGTTACTGTTGATGCTAATAATAGGATTCAAAATACATCATTCACTATTAATGACGGCGGAAATTATTTGATTCCTCCAGTTGGTGTTCTTGCTAATGGCCTTGGCACTAGTAATGCAGTATTCACATTTACACTAGGTGGTCGTGCTGGTCGTAGTCAAACCGAAACTCTAGTTGCTATGGGTAGTTTAGGTAACGTTAACGCTACAGGTATTGCTTCCGCAGTATTTGTTGCTGATACCGCGGCCGATAACACCATATTCCCAAATAGTTAATGATTAACTTTAAGGCATACTTGACCGAGGAAATCCAACCCGGTCAAGCTATCATGGCACATGAGCCCAACGATAAGCAATCATTATCGGTGAATAATCCTGTGCTAGTTGCTAAGATAAACTCAGTTTTTACTATAGAACTGAATGATATCTTTTTATCGCCAGAATCTGGATTCCAGAAAGTACGTAAGGTATTGCATAGATTTGGTCTAGACATGCCACCAATGTATGGTATGGATCCAGATGGTGATGAAATTGTTATAGATGTAACTCAATTTGGTGATGCATCATTAGGATCGGGATTGTTGTATATCCTATACAGCCTCAACGATGAAGGTTATTATGATTTCTATGCTGAGATTAATGATGAAGCAGGCATAGAAGAATTATTGGCTTCTGGTATTGAGGGAGAAGACGAAGAAGATTAATAATGTCCTTTGATGATTTGACAAGTGAGAATTTTCTGCTGTATGCAGTCAAGGCTTACGATAAACCAAACTGTATTATGAGTGAATTCAAGGAAGATATGAAGCGATTCAACTATCTTAAACGATTGTTTCGCCGATATCGTAAGATGGATGATTTACGAGAAAGACTTGTAATAAACCATTTAGTCGTAGTGTATAATGTTTTTGGTGTAGAAGTAGCAACAAGAATGCTATTTTATAAAATGAGCAAAGATGATTATTCAGCATTGAAAACTTATTTGATATTTTTAAATTATATGCCAACAGTTGTTCACGGTATTAAGGGCCAAGATATCATATCTTCCGAAATACCAGTTGACATGAAGATAGCAGAGGTCTTAAGAGAAATAAAATGACTATAAAAGAAGATGCTCCAACTAATTCTGTAGGCGGTGGTGCTGTAGCAGGCATTGGTGTGCCTAATCCAAATTTACCAAATCAGGCGGAACCAGGTGTAAAGAAACGCAAGAAGTTTGCTGGTTCTACCGTCTTCACAGTACCAACAAAATCTTTTGTGATGGCTAAGATGCTAAAGCGCAAAGGTGTTCGTTTTGAATCTTATCTTGGCGATCCAGATATCGCTAAAGAAGTTAGTGAGTATGCTAACAAGAATTGGCATGAAGCAATCATTCTTGAAGATGAACAAACTGGTGCTATGGTGTATCTAAGGTACGGAAAAGGTAACAGATAATGTGGATTTTGCAATGGTTACCTAATTGGATATTCTATGCAATATTTTTTGCAGGTCTATTAGGACTAGTAGCAACATTCATAATGAAATTCATTCCGCTTGTATATGTGTATCGGACACCAATACAAGCGGTTTCTGTTGTCCTGATTGCGCTTGGAACTTATATGGCTGGTGCAATATCAAATGAAGAAGCATGGCAAGCTAGAGTAAAAGAGATGGAAGCTAAAGTAGAAGCGGCTGCGGTAGAATCAGCACAGGAGAATGTGAAGATAGTTGAAAAAGTTGTAAAGAAGACTGAATACATCAAAACCCGTGGTGAAGACATTGTTAAATATATAGATAAAGAAATCGTTAAGTATGATACTAAGTTTCTTCCTGGCGGTCAATGCGAGATACCAAAAGAATTTATTGAAGCGCACAACAGAGCGGCTGAGGCACCAAAATGAAAGACATTGAGAAACAACAAAAGATTAGCACTATACTGTTTGTTATAATAACAGCAATCTTTTTCTTTGCAATGCTTTCGGGATGTTCAACTACAGTTCCTGTTACTGCTAAATTTCCAAGTGCGCCAGAACAGTTACTAGCCAAATGTCCTCAATTGGAAAAATTAGGTAATGAAGTAAAATTAAGTGACATAAGTAAGACAATTACGGCAAATTATACATATTATTATGAATGTGCTGTGAAACATGATGCCTTTATTGAATGGTATAACATACAGAAAAACATTTATGAAAGTATAAAATAATGCAATTATCTAAAGAACAACTAAAACAATTACTTCCAAAGAATCCATACATTGACCAGTGGCATCATGCACTGGAACAATTGTTGCCAGAGTATGAAATCAATACACCACAACGTATTGCCGCATTTGTTGCACAATGCTCACATGAATCCGGTGGCTTCACAGCATTACAAGAGAATCTAAACTACAAGCCACCAACTCTACGCAAGTTGTTTGCTAAGTATTTTCCTAATGATGAAATTGCAATACAGTATGCATCTAAGCCAAACAAACAAGAAGCAATTGCGAACCGCATCTATGCATCACGCATGGGCAATGGCGATGAATCTTCTGGTGATGGATACAGATACCGTGGTCGTGGTCTAATTCAATTGACTGGCAAAGATAACTATACATTCTTTGCTGGCTCACTACAAATTTCTGTAGAAGAAGCCGCAGAGTATATGGCTACATTTGAAGGCGCCGCACAGTCTGCTTGCTGGTTCTGGGAAACAAACAATCTAAACCAATGGGCCGACAAAGGTGATATCGTTACATTGACAAAACGAATCAACGGTGGTACCATTGGACTTGAAGACCGTATCAAGCACTATGAACATGCACTTCATGTCTTAGGAGTTTGATATGAACGATAAAAAACTATTCTATATGGCAGTTGGATTACTTGTATTACCACTTGCATTAGCATTTTGCGGTGGTGATAGATTTCGTTATCCATGCCAAGACCCAGATAACTGGGAAAAAGATATTTGTAAATTACCAAGATGTGATGTGACAAGAACATGTCCTGAACATATTTTTAAAGGTCAACGTGACCCTAGAATAGGACCGCCAAAAGATGGACAAACTCAAACAACTGCGCCAGTGGTTTCAACGCCAGCTTGCCAAACACCAACAACACAAGGAGCAAATTGTGGAAAATAATCAAATGTATACCGAAGACCAGTTGATGGCTAGATTGAAATTCTTTATTGGAATTTGCTTAGCCCTAACACTAACAGGCATTGTATTCGTTGTTCTATACTCAATCATTTTTGTTACACAACCATTGAATGCTATTAGTCCTATTGACCAGAAATTCTTTGAGTTGATTATACCTATCGCTACATTCTTGACTGGTACTCTATCTGGTATCATGTTGGCAGGTAACGATAAGGAGGCTCAAAAAGCAGCCTTACAAGCGGCTAACAAAGGATGGGATAAACCACCAACACCAATACAAAAAAATGAAACAACAACCAGCGCACCTTCCTTCTCTCCAGCACCTAGCGTTTCTCCAACAGTCACGAACTCGTTTGGAACACAATCAATGGGCAGCGGAAATAGCTTTGGAAGCGTATCTCAACCCCAAGTTATCACAGGCTTCGGAGGCAAACCAGCCCCAGCACCAGCCCCACAACCAGAACTATAAATGAACTTTATACTAAGTATGTTATCAGACGGTACCAATAGTACCGTTTCTAGTAAAAGAGTTGTCACAATATTAGCGTTTCTAGTATGTGCTGGCGGTTTCATTGCAGATGTATGTGGATATAAAGTTGATCCAAAAATATTTGATTCAATGATGTATATTGTGCTTGCAGGTTTAGGTTTTACGGCATCGGAAAAATTTACTAAAAAGGAATAAAAATGAAATCAGTAGTATTATCCATCGCTTTATTGTTCGGCATGTCAACAGCAGTTTATGCTGAGGCTGAAAAAACAAAAGTGTGTGTTGATGTTAAAGACAAAGAAGGCAAACCTGTTAAAGATGCCAAGGGCAATGTGAAGCAGAATTGTAAGGAAATGAAAGTGCATAAGAAACTAGAGGGCACAGAAGTTCCTGTGAAAAAATAAATGGCAACCACTGTAGAAAGAATTGGCATAGTTGAAACTAAGGTAGAAAACCTTAGTGAGAAACTGGATGACTTGAAAGTTGATGTTAGGGATATGCATGATTGCCTTGATAAGACCAGAGATAGCTTGACAGATAAGCTAAATGAGATGTATAATGCATCATGCGAACAACATGCTGAGTTAGCCAAGAAAATTGGTAACTTGGAACAAATCCGTCAAAAAATGATTTGGATGGTAGCTGGTGGTGTTGCATTTGCTGGCATTCTTTCCGGGCATTTTGAGAAAATTATTGCGTTTATTACTTGACATTTGTGCGGAGTTGTTATATAATGAACCATGCTTTCTACAGACTTAAAATTTACATTATTAATCTTACCGCGGTTTGAAAAGTTTCAGCGCAAATCTGATTATCTTTTCAACTGTCGGTGCCCTTTGTGTGGCGATTCACAAAAACACAAAGCAAGAATGCGAGGGTACATTTACCGCAAAGGTAATGAGTTGTTCTATAAATGCCACAACTGTGGTACTGGAACAACAATCGGCAATCTTATCAAACAAGTAGACTCCAATTTATACAAGGAATATGTCCTTGAGCGATATAAATCTGGTGAGATTGGCATGAACAATAACAGAGCAAAGCTATTTGATATACCAGCTCCGCGCTTTGGTGTATTAGATAGTGCCGTCTATGAAAATGCAGAAAGATGTGATAAACTACCCGATACGCATTTTTGTAAAATTTATCTGACACGCCGCAAGATACCAACAGCAATGTTTGAGAAGTTATATTTCACAGCAAACTACAAAAAGTTTTGTGATGAAGTATATCCCAAGCATGGCAAAGATATCGTATCAGATGCAAGACTTGTGATACCATTCTACGATGAATGGAATTCTATGAGTGGTGTATCTGGTCGTGCATTGGCTAATGCAGAATACAAATTGCGGTATGTCACCATCAAGACAAACGACAGCCCAAACAAACTAATCTATGGACTAGATAGAGTAGACTTTACTAAGCCAGTTAAGATTGTTGAGGGTCCGATTGATTCGTTGTTTTTGAGCAACTGCCTTGCATCTGGTGATTCTAGTTTATCAGTAACAGCAAAAAATATTTCAGCAGAAGAAAAAATATTAATTTTTGATAATGAACCACGCAATAAAGAAATTGTGAAGTTAATGAAAGATGCTATCAACTTAGGTCACAATGTCGTAATTTGGCCCGATAACATCGTAGGCAAAGATATCAATGAGATGGTGATGAATGGCATATCACTTGATGAAATTGAGGCGATTATAAGTAATAACACATTTAAGAATATAGAAGCACAAGCAAGATTTGTTTTTTGGAAGAAAGTATAAGATGAAAGTTAAGTTAGTAAGTCATAGCAAACCATCCCGTGAGATTGCAAGCGAAGGCCTTTATGATATGCAAGAGTTAATTGCATTTTGTGCCCGTGTATCCAATCCTGCAAATCAATTCAATACTGGTACGTCAGATAAGTTAATTAAATATCTAATCAACAACAAACATTGGAGCCCACTAGAGATGGTCTCTGTTTGTTTAGAGATTGAAACGACTAGGGATATCGCAAGACAGATGTTACGGCATCGGTCATTCTCATTCCAAGAGTTTAGTCAGAGATATGCAGACCCAACAAAAGATTTAGATTTTGTGTTGCGTGAGGCTAGATTGCAAGATACAAAGAATCGCCAGAATAGTATAACAACAGACGATTTGCAGTTACAAGCATTTTGGCAACAGCAACAACTTAGAGTTATCAATGCGGCTAAAGAAGCATACACATGGGCTATTGATAATGGTATAGCAAAAGAACAAGCAAGAGCGGTACTGCCAGAAGGCAATACTGTTTCGAGGCTTTATATGAATGGTACCCTGCGTTCTTGGATTCACTATATAGAACTCAGGGCTGAAAATGGCACACAGAAAGAACATAGAGACATTGCCGTGCAATGCGGAATAGTAATCGCCGAAGTATTTCCTCTGGCGAATCAGTTAATAACAAAATAAGAAAATTGGAGCAATAAATGGATATCGTTCACGGTATTGAAGTAGACTATTCTCGGGATAAATTGTTTGATGAACTTGGCATAAAACGATTAAAAGAAAGTTACATGAAAGATGAAGAAGTCTCACCACAAGAAAGATTTGCTTTTGTTTCTAGGGCTTTTGGATCAGACAACGAACACGCCCAAAGACTTTATGACTATTCTTCTAGACATTGGTTGTCTTATTCTACTCCTATTCTCAGCTTTGGGCGTTCTAAGCGTGGCCTTCCTATATCATGTTTTCTCCCCTATCTCCATGATAGCGCAGAAGGTTTGGTTGATTGTCTCTCGGAAGTAAATTGGTTGTCAATGTTAGGTGGAGGTATTGGAATTGGTCTTGGTATTCGTTCTGCTGATGATAAATCTACTGGCATTATGCCTCATCTACGCACTTATGACGCATCATCGCTCGCCTACCGCCAAGGGCGGACTCGGCGCGGCAGTTATGCTACTTACTTGGATATCTCTCATCCCGATATTCTTATATTTCTTGAAATGAGAAAGCCAACAGGTGACCAGAATATGCGTTGCTTAAATCTGCATCAAGGCATCAACATCACCGATGACTTCATGCGATTGATTGAACAGTCTATGCTTGATCCACATGCTGATGATACATGGGAACTAAAAGATCCACACAGTGGTGTTGTGCGTGATACAATACCAGCAAGAGAATTGTGGCAAAGAATTCTTGAAGCACGAATGCTAACTGGTGAGCCATACCTACATTTCATTGATACAAGCAATCGTGCTATGCCACAATTTCAGAAAGATTTAGGATTAACAATTAGACAAAGTAATTTGTGTAGTGAGATTATTCTACCGACAGATAAAGACCGCACCGCTGTATGTTGCTTATCATCGGTTAATTTGGAGTACTATGATGAATGGAAAAATGATACCTTATTCCTTAAGGACATTGCTGAAATGCTTGATAATGTTTTGGAGTATTTTATTGCTAATGCGCCTGATACCATTTCCAGGGCTAAGTATTCTGCTAGGCGTGAGCGTTCTATTGGCATTGGTGCCTTAGGCTTTCATGCATTCCTACAGAAAAGTGGTATTGCGTTTGAAGGTGTCATGGCTAAAGTTATGAACAATCAAATGTTCAAACATATTAAGGAGAAACTTGATGAAGCGAACATTCAATTGGGTAGTGAACGAGGCAGTCCTCCTGATTGCGATGGCACTGGTCGTAGGTTTGCTCACGTTATGGCTATTGCTCCCAATGCTTCTTCTTCTATTATTATGGGTAATACCAGCCCTTCTATTGAGCCGTATCGTGCTAATGCTTATAGACAAGACACCTTGAGTGGTTCATCATTGACAAAGAATAAGTGGTTGGATGAAGTTATTCAAAAACACCTGGCAGGTGATGGTGAAACAATATCAACAAATGATTATAATGACATTTGGTCATCAATTATTGCAAACGATGGCTCCGTTCAACATCTAACATGGATGGATGAAAATACAAAAGAGGTGTTCAAGACTTCAATGGAGATTGACCAGCGTTGGGTCATTGAACATGCCGCGGATAGACAGCGTTACATTGACCAAGCACAATCATTGAATCTATTCTTTAGACCAGATGTGAATGTTAAGTATCTTCATGCTTGCCACTTTCTAGCATGGAAAAAAGGTCTCAAGACATTGTACTATTGCCGTAGTGAGAAATTGGCTAAGGCTGATAAGGTATCAAAACGAATTGAACGTGATGTAATCAAAGAACTTGACATGACGCAAATTGCACAAGGTAATGAATGTTTAGCATGTGAGGGTTGAATGAAATCCACTATAGCATTGTTTATATGTGATCCAAAATGTTCAGTGCAAAGTGGAAATGGAATCATCAAGGCTTTAGGTTCGCAATATAATTTTAAAATATTTTCAAAGAATGAACTAGAAGATGATTTCTTTGATGATGTGCAAATGATTGCAGTACCAGGTGGCTTTGGTGATTCTGATTCATATGATTCATTATTCAAACACAATTCAAAGAGAGTTGTGGAGTTTGTGCAGAATGGCGGGCATTATCTTGGTATTTGTATGGGCGCATACTGGGCAGGTAAACACTATCTCAATATCCTAGGTGATGTGGAAGTTGAGCAATATATAAAAAGACCGAACACAGATACAAGGCGACCACATGCAAAGAATATGCCTATCATATGGAATGGTGTAGATGACAACATGTTCTTCTATGATGGCTGTGCATTCGGACCAGGTCAGTACGATATCGTAGCAAAGTATATGAATGATGATCCGATGGCTATTATAAAAGGACGAATTGGTCTTATTGGTTGTCATCCCGAAAGCCAATTGCATTGGTATGAAAGTTATAGTTGGATGAAAGGTAAGTATCATAATGGTAGGCACCACACACAGCTACTAGAGTTTGTAAACGAATTAATAGAGAAATAAAGAATGTCGCATATTGTTGCTAATCTTCCACCAATAAAATGTTTTGTTCGGAAAGAGTTTCTTTATGATTTTGAAAAAGGTCATGGAGAACTTGAGCCTTGTTGGTGGGTAAGTATTAAATCTTTGAGAGGTCAAGCATTTCGCATTGAAGCATACTTGAATAACTATGGCGCTTTGTATGATAAATTACCATTACATGCATTTTGTTGGAAACCAATTGAGAATGAATTACCACTAGACTATTTGCAGTTGTGGGATTGTCTTTCATATGATATAACTGTTATAAAGAAAGCACAATTACAATCAATGAAGTGTAAGTTTAAGTTAAAGAATGGAGATTGGCAATATGGTGTTTATATGTTTACAGTTGATTCTGCTCATCCTGATTTTAACATACTTGATACAGGGTTTTCTGAGGATATCGAAGACCACAAGTCTTATAATTTCATTATGTGTGATAATGGGCAGTTTGCTTCTCAGCCAAACAATCGTTTAATTATATTAGAACCAAGCAGTAATCCAACAGAATTAAAGATGCCAGACTTTAAAGTTGCGACAAAAAAATGGTCAGTTGAAACAGATTCAAAATGGGCATTAGGTGATACAAATACAATAATGTATGAAAAAATAGAAAAGAAAGAAAAGAAATGAAAAAAATAATTATAAGCGTAATAGCAATGCTATCAATCGTAGCATTTGCACAAGGCAAACAAAAAGAAGGTGTCATTTATGATGCAGTTATCACCAGAGTTATTGATGGTGATACTGTAGCATTTCAAGCACCATTTCTGCCAGCACCGTTGAAGCAGGAACTATCCATCCGTGTATTCGGTGTTGATACACCAGAGAAAGGATTTAGAGCCCAATGCCCAAGCGAGGATCAAAGAGGACAGGCTGCTACCGCATTTACTAAAGCACAAATAAGCGCATCAACAAAACGTCAGGTCATTCTAATGGACTGGGACAAATATGGTGGGCGTGTGTTGGGTGATATTATTCTTGACGGTAAGAGTTTGCGTCAGATGTTGATATTCAATGGTTATGCCCGTGAGTACTACGGCGAAGCCAAACAAAGTTGGTGCAATTGATATGAAAAAGATTATTAGATTCACCGCTGAATGGTGCCAGCCATGCAAGACACTATCAAAACAATTGGAAACAATGGATTTAAATATGCCTATTGATGTAATTGATATTGACAAAGACCCTGAGATTGCGATAGAATATGGCATTCGCTCGGTGCCAACACTTGTGCTTATGGAAGACAATCAAGTACTAAGCAAAATTGTTGGACTAAAAGCACCGCATGAAATTAGAGAATGGGCCACAGCATGATTAAGAAAAGTAAAACAAGACTAACGGATGAACGAAATCATTTCAAACCGTTCAATTATCCATGGGCCTATGAATCATGGCTAAAGCATGAACAATCACATTGGTTGCACACCGAGGTGCCGATGCTTGAAGATGTGAAAGATTGGAAGAAGAAACTAACCAATGAAGAAAAACAATTTCTCACACACATCTTCCGATTCTTCACACAAGGTGATATTGACGTAGCTGGTGGTTATGTTAAGAATTATCTACCACATTTTCCACAGCCTGAAGTGCGTATGATGTTGATGGGCTTTGCCGCAAGAGAAGCATTGCACGTAGCCGCATACAGTCACCTGATTGAAACTCTAGGACTACCAGAGACAACATACAACCAATTTTTAGACTACCAAGAAATGAAGGACAAACATGATTACGTTCTGGATATATCTCTACAAAATAATTCAAGTAGTTCTGTTGCTACTCATATTGCAGTATTCAGTGCTTTCACCGAAGGGATGCAATTATTCAGTTCCTTTATCATGTTACTTAACTTCCCTAGAACCGGCAAAATGAAGGGCATGGGTCAGATTGTAACTTGGTCTATCGTTGATGAAACAATGCATGCCGAATCAATGATTAAATTGTTCCGCACATACATTGAAGAAAACAAGGAAATATGGAACGATGAACTTAAAGGAAAAATTTACTCAATTGCTGAGAAGATGGTTCAGTTGGAAGACAAGTTTATTGATTTGGCATTCAGTATGGGTCCTATGGATCGCCTTACTGCTGATGACGTTAAACAATATATTCGCTACATTGCTGATCGTAGGCTTATTAGTTTGGGTCTTAAGGGAATAATGAAAGTCAAACGTAATCCATTGCCTTGGGTGGAAGAAATGATTAATGCGCCAACGCATACCAATTTCTTTGAGAATAGATCCACTGATTACTCAAAGGGCGCACTATCTGGTACATGGGATGATGTTTGGGGCAAGGCTGCATAATTACCTTGACAGAATGATTGTATTGTTATATAATGTATTATGCGTATAATTGACTTGATTAAAAAACTTGAGGACCTCTATTGCACCTATGATGATGAATACAAACATCACATGGGTGAGCCTGAGATTATGATTGATGTGTTTGGTGATACCGATAAGCCACATATGTTTGAATATAGAGGTTTCTCAAAAGATATTTGCATAGACAAAAGTGCAGATGGTGTGTATGATATTATTAGAGCATTTGACATAAAGGAAGAAAATAATGGCTGACGAAAAAACTGAATTGAAACAAGAATCTGGACCAAAGCGCAAGATTACACAAATCACAACCGCAACAACAAATTCTGGTAGAATTATTGTGACTGCATTATGCAACGATGGTACATTGTGGCGCCGTGATGTAATCAATGACAGCACCGAGTGGGAACAACTCAAGGGTATCTAATGGCGATAGCAAACATGATTGCAAATAATCCAGCACAATTTAATTGGGCTGATGAAGAATTTACATTCAATACAAAAGACTATCCTATTGGTGGTAAATTAGTAGGCACATCATTAGATATAACCTTTGTTGATACTGATAGATTTTTAACCGATGATGATTTTAAAGATGCTATTAAAGCAAGAATGGCAACAGCATTAGTTAAGTTTATGATGGAAAATAAACTGATAGAGTTTACCAAAATTCGGGATTTAAACACCGATTCATTCAAATTACATGCAAGGTGTTATGTAACTTCCGATGACCAAGTGAGAATATTAAGGACACATTATGGTTCAACTTGAATGGTTCATATACGGTGCATTTGTCGGTTGGTTAGCACAGCCAACTTGGGAAGTAATTAAGAAAATTGTAAGTGAAGCGAAAAAAGCAAAGGAAAAATGGTAATGGATATAGATGTAGCACTGTATTTTTTGGGCGGCTCAATTTTTATTGGGCTTGGTGTTTGTATAATTGGCGTCTTTGTATTGTTAATGAATAATATCTACCACAAGTTTTGGAAACCCATTGAATGGATCATACCACAGTATAGATTCATTGATGCATCCGCAGTGCCAAAGCCAGTTGATAAAACAAACGAGCCCAAGCTATAAATTAGACACGGAATACTAGTGAAAACACTTAGTTGTTGCATATATATTTGTATGACACAGCCAAAAGGAGTGCATATCAAATGAAAAATCATATACAAGAACTTTACCACGAATTAAAATTGCTTATTAAGGAATTTAATTCACCAATCGCTTATCAATAAGGAAACAAAATGGATATCACACAAATTCAAACCAAATCAAAAGAATTCACAATCGCAATGATTGATGCAAACGAACAAGCATTCAATGCTGGCGTCAAAGCATTCAACAAATTTATAGGTTCCGATTATGCTACATATACGTATGGGCTAACATTTATGGGATCGGAACTTAGCAAAAATGCAAGAAAAATCGTTGAAGAATTCTCAGACCTTGCGCCTGCAGGAAATAAAGAGTAATCTCAATTGCTTTAACCCAGTTGTTCGCAACGGCTGGGTTATTAAATTCTCCATCTATAAAGACAGCGGCATTCTTCTAATTTTTACCTCAAAATATACTGGCCAGACGATTATCCGATATTGCGATTCGGAAGATGGTGCGGTGGACTATATAAATATAGTCATAGAAAAAGATGCAACGGTTCATCAAGACCATAGAGAATTCTAAAAATTTATATCATAAAGGATAAAAATGTCTTATTTATATTTCAAAAATCCATCTACTGGTAATGTACATGCTTACGACCAAGAAGAGGAAAATGCATTGCCATACATTCAAAAGGCCCAAGAAGAAAATTGGGAAGACATGACGGGTAACTGGCCTCCTCCTCCATCGGAAGAGGTTCTTCTTTTCAGAGTTAAGAATGAAGCACTTGGATTAATTATGAAAACAGATTACACACAGTTGCCCGATGTTTCAATGCAATTAACCGATTCTTCTCGGACCGAATTTCTTGCATATAGGGAGGCTGTTCGTAAAATTTTTATTAATCCAACCGTGGATCCAGTGTGGCCAACAAAACCGGTTGTGGAATGGAAATAATTTTTAATTGAGGCTGTAAATAAATGGCAACGACATTAGGGGCGGATTTCGTAACATTTAACGATGGTAGCGTACAATATAAATCTACGGATTTATATGCGTTAGGTGTTGAATCATCCTGGCAAAATAAAACATCAGAACGGGCTTTGGCAACAACATATACGAACAGCACAGGCTCACCGATAATGGTTATGGTATATAATAACTTTAGTGCATCCAATGCTTTAGTGATGAGAATTGATTCCTTCGGTGTTAGCAACGATTTTGGACTTGGATATAATGGCGATGCAGTTGGCGCACCGGGCTTTTGTATTATTGTTCCGGTTGGAGCTACATATAGCCTGCCATATACATTTTGGCCTTTTGCTGGTTGGTGGGAACTTAGCATAGGATATACCATTTAAAATGCCAATAACTTTTACTAGTACTGGGATAAATTTTCCCATCGGTATACAAGAAAAAGCGGCTAGTAACTTTGCCCTCGGCTTTGGTACTTACTGGCAAAATGTAACGTCAAGTCGGTCAATAGATGTATCATATACAAATTCCACCGGTCGACCTCTTGCGGTTTTTGTTATAATGGCAGGTATAGCATCAAATGCTTGTGTATTTCAAATAGATGGTGTTAATATTTCTACTACATCATTCAATGGTTCCGGTGGTGGCAACTCTAGTGTACATTGCATTGTTCCTACAGGTTCAACATATGGAATTAACAGTCCCTCTTGGCCACTTTCTCTCTGGTTTGAACTAAGAGTTTAATGGAAAAATAATATGGCAATAACTATAACACCAGTAGGTAGATCGCCTTTAACCACGCCGCCATTTACTGGAGATGCGGTGAACAACACACCACAGATGCTGTGGCCAGACAATATTCCAGGAGGTAAATCTCCCACACTTCGCCGCCAATTTGTTGGTGGATATCATCTCGTTCCCGGAATGACAAACAAATGGACAGCACCGTCACGGGCAATCGGAACCATTTATCAAAACACATCAGGATATCCAATAGCAGTAGCTATAACTCTTGTGGCATCTACCAGCAATTTTTTGACAGTTTATATTGGCTTCGGTCTGGCATATAATCCATATTTTGGTGGTGGTGGTGGAACTTACATGCTTTGTACAATTGTTCCGAATGGCGTTTATTATTCAGTAGGTCCTAATCATGCGCTACAATCTTGGTATGAACTTAGAATGGATTGAATGCAATATACTAAACGGTTAATACTAAACAAATATGAGTTAGTAATCGCATATAGTATCAAATGGAAATCATACCCAGGCAATGATGGTAAATATTATGAGAGTGAAGAAGTAAAGTATATTAAGTTTGAATTGGCAAATAGAATGATAAAGGCTGAATCTGAAGACAACTACCGAGGCTTTACATTATTCGGACTTGATGTTGGTATAGGGCACAAGAAACGGACCGAACAGATTATTTGATTTGTGTCAATTTTATTTCAACCATCCAGTAATCTACATAATGAATGAGCAACAAAACATATCGTTCAATATTCATATCCGATGTGCATCTCGGGACAAACGAATGTCAGGCCGAGAAGTTAAATAATTTTCTCAAGAATAATTCATGCGATACATTATATCTAATCGGTGATATAATAGATGCATGGAGAATACAACAAAACAAATGGCGTTGGAAGCAATCACACACTAACGTGGTACGTAGAGTGTTGGGTCATGCAAAAAGAGGAACTCGGGTACTGTACATAGCAGGCAATCACGATGAATTCCTTAGACCAATGATACCATACAATTTCAGTTTCGGTCTAATAGAAATACACAATCAAATGGAACACATCGGTGCAGATGGCAAACACTATCTTGTTACGCACGGAGATTTATTTGATGGTATTACAAGACTTGCACCATGGTTAGCATTTTTAGGAGATAAAGCATATGATGTGGTTCTATCACTCAATAGTAAACTTAATTGGTTATTGCACCGCTTTGGTTTTAGGTACTTTAGTCTTAGCCAGTATCTCAAAGGAAGAGTAAAGAAAGCGGTAGATTTTATATTCCAGTTTGAAAAGAACTTAGCCGCATACTGTAAGAAACGTGGCTTTGATGGTGTTATCTGTGGGCATATCCATCATGCAGAGATAAAAGAAATAGATGGCGTTACATACATGAATGATGGTGATTGGGTTGAATCATGTACAGCATTAGTTGAACATCATAATGGTCGTTGGGAAATAATTACATGGACCAAGGAGAAAGACGATGTGGTTACTGATACTGTTAGCGATCCACACGAATAATCCAAGCGACCAGCCTGGGCGCATAGAAATGCTATTTGATGATAAGCAAACCTGTGAAAAGGTTTTGGCTACAATGAAATATGAATTGAAGTTTAAAAGTTTTAAGGTAACAGGGCAATGTCAAAAACTATCCTCATCATCACCGACAACCTAGATGACCAAATCAATGGTGTCGTTACAACATACAAGAATATTGAGGCACATGCGATTCTGGATGGTTATAACTTTGTTTATCTCAATCCCGGGGACTTCCGCTATGTTAATTGCCCTGGCTACAACGAGGTCAAGATTGCCTATCCGAGGGCACTGGGCAAGAAGATTAAGGAGATATGTCCGACTTATATCCATATTGCCACAGAGGGTCCTCTTGGTTTGTGTGCTAGACAATATCTTGACAAACGTGGCTATCGGTATAATACTGCTTATCACACTAAATTTCCTGAGGGCATAAAGAAACTTACTGGTGTGCCTGAGTTTATCACATGGGCTTATGTCCGTTGGTTTCATAAGCATTCGGGTAAAGTATTGACAACAACCGACACAATGGTCAATGATTTACTTGACCATGGATTTCAATCAAATATTATACCATGGACCCGTGGTGTTGATAGAGAGATATTTCATTCAAGTTATCCAAAGATGTATGAAGACGATAAGCCTTTATTGGTGTGTGTATCCCGTGTGAGTAAAGAAAAGAACCTAGAAGATTTTTTTAATTTGGATTATCCAAATGCACGGAAGGTCATGGTCGGTGATGGACCAATGAAAGCGGAATATGAAAAGAAATATCCAGATGTAATCTTTACTGGATTCAAAACAGGCCGTGATTTGGCTATATGGTATGCAAATGCAGATGTATTTGTATTTCCAAGTCGGTGGGAAACATTTGGATTGGTAATGGTTGAAGCGATGGCTTGTGGCACACCGGTGGCTGCATATCCTGTTGCTGGTCCTTTGGATGTGGTAGATATCGGAAAGACTGGATATCTATCTGGTAATCTTTCCGAATCGGTTGAAAAGTGTTTGACATTAAATCGGAATGATGTTACAATTCATTCAATGAAATGGTCATGGGAAAACACATGGACTATTTTTAGGGATAATCTAATTGAAATGAGATAGTATGTTTATATTTGATGTTGAAACGCTCGGTAAAGATTCCGATGCAGTGATTTTGTCTATGGCCGCAATCTATTTT
>Ga0209296_1000380_pt1 | contig 38330 bp, 27 predicted proteins | sample S_130206_EF_Meta_FD_187319 | JGI IMG/M metagenome (GOLD analysis project Ga0209296, IMG submission 187319) | Freshwater microbial communities from Lake Simoncouche, Canada to study carbon cycling - S_130206_EF_MetaG (SPAdes) (version 2) | ecosystem: Environmental > Aquatic > Freshwater > Lake ... | reverse complement strand
CAACAAAACAAGGTCTAAATTATGCTTCTTCTATTGATGCCGCAAAGAATACATTTGTTAGCACAGCAACAAGAGAAAATACAAGCTCATACACATATACTGTAGTTTGGGATCCTGTTGCACAAACGTTTATTGTTGATAAAGAAAATTATCCTAACGGTGTATTCATTGATTCTGTTAAATTGTTTTTTGCAACTAAGCCAACAACAGGTTTTGCACCAGTAACATTGTCAATTGTTGGCACTACTAATGGTTATCCAAATGGTGAAACTTTAGATAATTCACAAGTAACTTTGACTTCTGAACATATTAATGAACCTACAGCAGAACCACATTATTTGAATCCTACAACATACACATTGTTTAAGTTCCCTGCTCCTGTATATTTGGAATCCAACAAGTTGTATGCATTTATTGTTCGTTGCCCAACATCAAATGAGTATTCAATCTATACTGCTCAACTTGGTGATATTGCAATTGCATCTTCTACTAAGAATTTGCCAACAGACACAACACCAACTACAGTAACTAAGATTAATTCAGCACCATATGTTGGTTCTCTGTTTGTTTCTCAAAATCTACAAACATGGACTGCTGACCAAAATGAAGCAATGATGTTTGTAATGAATCGTTGCGTATTCTCTAAAACAGTAACTCCAACATTACAATTTGTTGTACCTAATAGATTACCATACAGAAAAATTGTTGAAAATGATATTAACTATTATTTAAATCCTAATACAGTTTCAAATAAAATTGTTACATCAGCAAATACAAATATTCCAATTCACGCATTGAACATTTCAACAACTGATTTCTTGCCAGGAAGCACAGCTTTGAATTATTCTTATACTGCAACATTAAACAGTTCATTCACGGCCGCAACAACGGCAGGCATCACACCAGGAAAATATGGTACACCAACATATGATGACATTTATTTGAATGATGGCTTTGGAGAACGTGTTCTTGTTGCCGATTCAAACACATCATTCTCATTATATGCTGTTATGAGTACCGCAGACGATGCTGTATCTCCAATGATTTCCGATGATGGATTAAGTGTATATACAATTCGTTGGACCATAGATAATCTTGGAATCTCTAATTCAATGATTTCTGTTGCCAATACTGGTGGTGGTTATAATGCAAATACATTATTAGTTACAGTTACGGCAGCAAATGGTTTTGGTTCGGGTGCAGTAGCTGTAGCTAATGTTTCAGCACAAGGCAATATTACTAGTATTTTTATTACCACTGCTGGTTCTGGATATGCAACAACTCCAATAATTACACTTTCTGAATCAACAGGAAACACTCGGTTGACAGGAAATGCAAATGCTGTTATTACGATTGCCGGTGAAACTTCTAAGTCTGGTGGTAATGGTCTTGCCAAATATATTACCAAGAAAGTTGTATTAGACCAAGGATTTGATTCTGGTGATTTGCGTGTATACTTTACCGCATATCGTCCAGTTAATACAAATATTTACGTTTACTACAAGATTCTTTCCAGATCCGACACACAGTTGTTTGACGATGGTAACTGGCAGTTAATGACTTTAATTAATAGTGGTGATTCTAAGTTTTCTCAAAATAGAAACAATTTGTATGAATATGTTGCTGCTCCAGGAGCTGGCGGTACTGCTCAAAATTATGTTTCTTACACCAGTACAGTTAACGGACAAACATATAATAGATTTAGTCAGTTTGCAATTAAAGTAGTTTTTGCAACATCAGATAAAACTGCTGTTCCGTTCTTAACTGATATTCGTGCAATCGCTCTACCAGCAATAGGATAAAAAATGCCATTAGTTAAAATACCAGGAACCACATTTGTTAGAGATACTAGTAATATGGCGTTAATTAATACCGATTCTGTAGGTTTAGAAGAATATACTTTCAAATCAAAATTAATAAACAACCAGAAATCAGAAATAAATACTCTAAAATCTGAAATTAATGACGTAAAAAATGATGTAAAAGAAATTAAACAGCTTTTACAACAATTGTTCACTAGGAACTAATAATGGCAAATACAGTAAATATTTTAAGTTTTAATAACACATTTGGTGATTTAGTTGCTCAACAAAATAAAGCCGCTGTTGAGTTAAATAATCTTGGCGGAGGACCATCTTCCAATAACTTCACTAAAGACACTGGAACTTTATTTTTAAATGGAGTTGGTGTTGCTTTGTCAGTAGCCAATACTGTTAGTTTAGGAAGAGCAATTGTTTCTGGAAACACCTCTTTATTGGGAGATTTAGTTGCTACATCTAACGTAGCAATTACTGGTTCCGATTTTGCTTTGCAGGTTGCTAATAATGCTGTTATTGCAAAAACATTAATTACTGATTCAATCACATCAAACACTTTAGTAAGAACCACAACAATAAATGCTAGTGGTGCTGCATTTGTTAATGGAATTACATCAAATACTTTAATAAGAACTGTAAATTTAAATGCATTTGGATTTGTAGTGGCAGATTCTCTAACTTCAAATACTGCAATTTTTGCTCCACTTATTAACGCTAGTACAACAGGCATTTTTAATAATATTACATGTAATAATGCAATTTCTACCAGTTCAATTGCTGGTGCATATAGTGGTGTTGCGACATTATCCGCTGGTTCAACAGCGGTTACTGGAGATTTAAATGCAAACACTACTACTGTGGCCACAACACAATTTGTTAAATCTGCGTTAAATTCAGGAAATACGTTTAATATTGCAGTAGTTAATGGAGTGGTTAATAATGGTTCATATGCTAATCCTTCATGGATTACATCTTTAGCGGGTTCTAAAATAACTGGTGATATCGCCGGTTCTTCAGCAAATCTCTCTAGTTACACAATTAACCAATCTGTGAGTACGGGTAATGATGTTCAATTTAGATCGGTTGGTGTAGGAACTGCAGGTTCTGGTACAACAGGCGAACTTCGTGCCACCAACAATATTACTGCTTATTACTCGGATGATAGATTGAAGAAACGTTTAGGTAATATTGAAAATGCGTTGGCCAAGGTATTATCATTAAATGGATTCCAATACGAAGCCAATGAAACCGCACAGGCTCTAGGATATACAGTTAAACCAGAAATTGGTCTATCGGCACAAGAAGTACAGGCAGTATTACCTGAAGTGGTTGTTCCAGCACCAATTGATGAGAAATATCTCACAATTCACTATGAACGAGTTATACCACTTTTAGTCGAGGCCATCAAAGAACTCAAAAAAGAAATTGACGAATTGAAAAAGTAAAAATTCGAAAATTTTCATTCCGGCCTAGAATTTCCGGAGACGAAATCCTAGATTCCAAAAAGCGAATTTACTTTTGAGCTTAGGTTGGTGTTGACATAAATATCCAATAGGATTAATGATATCAGGAATATAAAATGCCAGCTGCTTACTCAAATCTACTTTTAGAACAAGGTACTACTTTCAATACCACCATTACATTAGATGATGTATTTGGTAACGTATATGACTTAACTGGTTGTACGGCCAGCGGTCAAATGCGTAAATCTTATTATTCTTCCAATGCCACAGCAACATTCACATCAACGGTTTACCCTGCCACAGGGGTTATTGAGCTTTCTTTAACTTCTTCTCAAACAGCTAACATTTCTCCAGGAAGATATGTTTTTGATACGATAATCACCAATGCCAGCGCCAATACAGTAACAAGAGTTTTAGAAGGTATTGTTGATGTTTCTCCACGGGTTACAAGGTAAAACATGCCAGGTCAAACAATTGGTACAGTCAATGTACAACTAGGTTCTTCTCAACAAACAGTTCGAACACTTTCTTATGGCGCATCAACACTAAAAGCATTAGCTGATGTTAGTATGGCTGGTGCTCTAGACCGTGATGTGGTAACTTATGTAGCCGCAACGAATTCTTTTGTTATTTCTCCAGCAGAAAATTCACGACTAATCATAGATAACGGATTTTTTTAATGCCAGTAGCAAATTCGTCCAATATAACGACCATACAGATTCTACGGTCGTATTCAAATACTACACCATTAACACTACAAGATGGTCAATTAGCCTATTCATTTAAATCCAATACTTTGTTTATTGGATCAAATACTGGTAGCGTTATTGCCATTTCAGACCAAGCCACAGCAAATTTAGCTGCTAATTTGGCTAACAGTAAAGTCAGTAAATCTGGCGATAGAATGACAGGTTCTTTGCAGTTTTTTGGACCAAATTTTGCCATTGGTCAATATGATGGTGTTGGTGGTATAGATTTGTATGCAAATAATACTACTTCTCATGCTCAATTAAATTTTGCAAACACAAACTTTTCTTATGTAGATGCATACGAGGCTGCACTACAAACACCAAACTCACAAGTTCTTGCATATACATCCGGCAATGTTGAAATTTTTACATCAACTAATGGCAGTGTAACTAGAAATACTTGGACGTTTAATACCACTGGTGGTTTAATATTTCCTGATTCAACAACACAAACTACAGCTTATACGCCTGGTGGTGAAATTGATGAGTTGGCTAGAGCGACAGCTAATGCAGCTTATTTTCATGCCAATGGAGCTTTCATTAAAGCCAATGCTGCATTTGACCAAGCAAACGTAACAATAGGTGTTGATGCTGGTCAAAATAATAGAATGGCCATCATCGAAGGTACAGATTTAAGCCAAAACGTAAGGTTGGATTTTAGTAATACTAGGATGACTATTATTGATGGTGTTAATGTTGGTCAAAATAATAGAATGGCCATCATTGAAGGTACAGATTTAAGCCAAAACGTAAGGTTAGATTTTAGTAACACTAGGATGACTATTAGTGATGGTGTAAACACTAGCCAAAACGTAAGATTGGATTTCAGTAATACCCGTATGGCCATAAGTGATGGTGTAAACACTAGCCAAAATGTTCGGTTAGATTTTAGTAATACCCGCATGGACATAAGTGATGGTGTTAATGTTGGTCAAAATAATAGAATGACCATCATTGAAGGTACTGACACTAGCCAAAACGTAAGGTTGAATTTTAGCAACACTCGTATGGACATTAGTGATGGCGTAAACGCAAGTCAGAATTCTAGATTAGATTTCAGTAATACTAGAATGACCATTATTGAAGGTGTGAATGTAACTCAAAACACCGACATAGCAAACAAATTAAGTTTATCGGGAGCAAGCTATCAAACTGTTTCTGGTAACGTTGCATTTCTCAATGATGTTTCTGTATCAGGTAATTTAATTATTCTCGGTAATACCATATCACTTAATGTGACCTCGCTTGAAGTAAAAGATACTTTAATTCAGCTGGGAATAGGAAATTATAATACAGATGTACTAACTATCGGTTATGTTGGTCATTACAACGATGGAACAAATGCTCAAGCTGGTATGATTCGTGATGCAGGAACGAAAGAGTTCTATGCATTTCAAGGTTACACACCAGGAGTAACAGGTAATACGGTCAACATTAATGATGCATCATTCGCCAAAGCAAACATACAAGGCAACTGGTTCAAAGGTAATCTAATTGCTACAACAGCAAGAGTTGGTGGTTTAGATGTAAATTCTAGATTGGATTTCAGTAATACCCGTATGGACATTAGTGATGGTGTTAATGTTAGCCAGAACGTAAGGTTGAATTTTAGTAATACCCGTATGGATATTAGTGATGGTGTTAATTTAAGCCAGAACGTAAGGCTGGACTTTAGCAATACTCGTATGACCATCATCGAAGGTGTTGATGTTGGCCAAAATACTAGACTTACTGTAAGTGAAGGTGTCGATTTAAGCCAAAACGTTAGAATAGATTATAGCAATACAGCTCTTACAATTACTCAAGGTGTAGATAATAGCCAGAATGTCAGATTAGATTATAGTAATACAGCCATTACTATTATTCAAGGTGTAGATGTTGGTCAAAATGCTAGGATGGCCATTATCGAAGGTACCGATGCCAGTCAAAACGTAAGATTGGATTTCAGCAATACTAGGATGACTGTAAGTGACGGTGTTAATGCCAGTCAAAACGTAAGATTGGATTTTAGTAATACTAGGATGACCATCATTGAAGGTGTAGATGTAACTCAAAACACCAACATTGCAGCAACAAATCAATACGCCACATCAGCATTTAGTACTGCCAATAATGCTTATACTAAAGCCAATAATGCATTAGCAAATACAACAGGAACATTTGCCGGTAACTTGACTGTTACTGGTAATGTTATAGCAAATTCTTTCACAACTTCTGGCTCTAGTGGTAACATTTCTAATGCCAATTTTGTATATGCCAATACATTTGTTTCATCTAATGCTTATATTTTCCCTGATGGTTCTGTTCAAACAACGGCAGCAAGTGCTTCATTATCAAATGCTGCTTATAATCAAGCCAATACCGCTACTGTATTGGCACAAGCTGCATACGATCAGGCTAACGTAACTATTGGTGTTGATGCTACACAGAATACAAGATTAACTGTAAGTGATGGTGTTAATTTAAGCCAGAACGTAAGGCTGGATTTTAGTAACACTAGAATGACCATCATAGAAGGTGTTGATGTTGGCCAGAACACCAGATTAACTGTTTCAGAAGGCGTTGATTTAAGCCAAAATGTCCGAATAGATTATAGTAACACGGCTATAACTATTATTCAAGGTGTAGATAATAGCCAGAATGTAAGGTTGGATTATAGTAACACTAGAATGGTTATTATTGAAGGTACTGATGTAAGCCAAAATGTCCGAATAGATTATAGTAACACGGCTATAACTATTATTCAAGGTGTTGATACTAGCCAAAATGCTAGAATGGCCATTGCAGATGGTGTAGATGCCAGCCAGAACTCTAGGTTGGACTATAGTAATACAGCCATCACCATAATTCAAGGTACTGATGTTACTCAAAACACCAGATTAACTGTAATTGAAGGTACTGATGCGAGCCAGAATGTTAGAATAGATTACAGCAACACCGCTATCACCATTATACAAGGCGTAGACACTAGCCAAAATGCTAGAATGGTTATTATAGAAGGTACTGATACTAGCCAAAATGCTAGAATGGTTATTATTGAAGGTACAGATGTAAGCCAAAATGCTAGAATGGTTATTATTGAAGGTACTGATGCTAGCCAAAATGTAAGATTGGATTATAGTAACACCGCTATTACTATTATACAAGGTACAGATACTAGCCAAAATGCTAGAATGGTTATTATTGAAGGTACCGATGTAAGCCAAAATGTAAGACTTGATTATAGCAATACTGCTCTCATCATTGCTCAAGGTGTAGATAATAGCCAGAATGTAAGGCTGGACTTTAGTAATACCCGTATGACCATCATTGAAGGTACTGATGCAAGCCAGAATGTAAGGTTAGATTATAGTAATGCAGCTATCACCATAATTCAAGGTGTGGATTCTGGTCAAAACTCAAGAATGACCATCATTGAAGGTACTGATACTAGCCAAAATGCTCGTATGGTTATTATTGAAGGTACAGATGTAAGCCAAAATGCTCGTATGACTATTGCGGATGGTGTTGATGCTAGCCAGAATGTAAGGCTGGACTACAGTAATACAGCTATCACCATTGTTCAAGGTGTGGACAATAGCCAAAACGTTAGAATAGATTATAGTAATGCAGCCATCACCATAATTCAAGGTACCGATACTACACAAAACACAAGACTTACTGTAATTGAAGGTACTGATGCTAGCCAAAACGTAAGGTTAGATTATAGTAATGCAGCCATCACCATAATTCAAGGTGTAGATGTAACTCAAAACACCAGATTAACTGTATCTGAGGGTGTAGATTTAAGCCAGAATGTAAGGCTAGATTTCAGCAATACTCGTATGAATATTATTGATGGCGTTGATGCCGGCCAAAATGCTCGTATGACCATTATTGAAGGTGTGGATGTAACACAGAACACTAATATATCAAACAAATTAAGTCTGACTGGAGCAAGCCTTCAAACAGTAACAGGCAATGTTGTATTTGGTAATGATCTTACAGTAACAGGTAACTTAATTGTTCTTGGTAACACCATATCACTTAATGTATCCTCGTTTGAAGTAGAAGATACTTTAATTCAACTTGGTATAGGAAATTACTATACAGATGCTTTAACAATTGGTTATGTTGGCCACTACAACGATGGCACGAATGCTCATGCTGGTATGATTCGTGACTCCGGTACGAAAGAATTTTATGCGTTTCAAGGTTACGTTCCTGATACAACAAGTAATACAATCAATATTAACCATGCAACATTTAATAAAGCTAACATTCAAGGTAACTGGTTCAAAGGTAACTTAATTGCTACGACAGCAAGAGTTGGTGGATTAGATGTAAATTCTAGATTAGATTTTAGCAATACCCGTATGACCATTATTGAGGGTGTAGATTTAACTCAAAACACCAACATTGCAGCAACAGATAATAAGATGCAAGGCGCTTACAATGTGGCCAATACTGCTGATGTTCGATCTGCAGCTGCATACTTCCATGCCAATGGAGCTTTCATTAAAGCCAATGCAGCCTTTGACCAAGCCAACGTAACAATTGGTGTTGATGCGTCACAAAATTCTCGTATGACCATTATGGAAGGTACTGATGCTAGCCAAAATTCTAGATTAGATTACAGTAACACGGCACTCACCATTACACAAGGAGTGGACAATAGCCAAAACGTTAGAATAGATTATAGTAACACCGCTATCACCATAATTCAAGGTGTTGATGTAGGCCAAAATGCTAGAATGGTTATTATAGAAGGCACCGATGTGAGCCAGAATGCTCGCATGACCATCATTGAAGGTACTGATGCTAGCCAAAATGTAAGATTGGATTATAGTAACACCGCTATTACTATTATACAAGGTACAGATACTAGTCAGAATGTAAGAATAGATTATAGCAATACAGCCATTACCATAATTCAAGGTGTTGACACCACGCAGAATACTCGTTTAACTGTATCTGAAGGTGTCAATTTAAGCCAAAACGTTAGAATAGATTATAGTAACACGGCGCTGGCCATTGCTCAAGGTGTGGACGATAGCCAAAACGTTAGAATAGATTTCAGTAATACTCGGATGACTATTATTGAAGGTACAGATGTAAGCCAAAATGCTAGGATGACCATTGCGGATGGTGTTGATGCTAGCCAGAACGTAAGGATAGATTACAGTAACACCGCACTTACAATTGTTCAAGGCGTTGATAATAGCCAAAATGTCCGAATAGATTATAGTAATACAGCTATCACCATTGTTCAAGGTGTTGACGTTGGCCAAAATGCTAGAATGGTTATCATTGAAGGTACTGATGCAAGCCAAAATGCTAGAATGGTTATTATAGAAGGTGTTGATGTAGGACAAAACACTCGTATGGCCATTGCTGATGGTGTAGATGCTAGCCAAAACGTAAGATTGGATTACAGCAATACTACTATTACTATCATTCAAGGTGTAGATGTAGGACAAAACACTCGTATGACTATTATTGAAGGTACTGATGCAAGCCAAAATGTTCGGTTAGATTTTAGCAATACTAGAATGACCATCATTGAAGGTGTAGATGTAGGACAAAACACCAACATATCAACTGTAACAGCTCTTGCTCAAGCAGCTTTCAATCGTGCTAATACAGAACCAGATTCACAAAACTATCTAGCAAATACTGTGATTGTTGCCAATTCAGCCGGTTGGTTATCAAATAGTAATGCATTTTTTACTTCTTCAAATAATACTTTTATTACAACGGCAGCATTTAGAGTTGCCAATACAACACCAAGCACCAACACAACAACTGGTGCTCTTGTAGTTCAAGGTGGTGTAGGTATCTCTGGTGCTCTTAATGCTACAACCAAGTCATTCAACATTCCACATCCGACCAAAGAAGGCAAAGACCTACGATATGGTTCGTTAGAGGGACCAGAGTTTGGTGTATATGTTCGTGGCACATTAAAAGGTTCAGATACTATTGAGTTGCCTGATTACTGGACTAAGTTAGTTGATGCCAATACAATTACTGTTTCACTTACACCTATTGGTAAATATCAAAAACTTTCTGTAAAAGAAATTAAAGACAATACAATTATCATTAATAATGATGGATGGTTTAGAAAAGAAATTCATTGTTACTATGTTGTATACGGAGAAAGAGATGACGTAGATAAACTTGATGTAGAAGGTTAACCATGGGTACCAATTATAATCCACAGATAGTGACTAGTGGTTTGGTGTTGGCTATCGATGCAATTAATCCAAAAAGTTATGATACTAAACACAATCTTACTCGATATTCTCAGGACTGGACTCAAGGAGTTCAAACTTCAGCCAATGTTACAATTACGGCAGCCAATACTACAGCACCAGACGGAACATTAACCGGACAAAGAATCACCACAACACAGAGTGGGTATGTTAATGATGCTTTAATACAAAAATTATATTCGTCTAGTGGAAGAAATATACCAACAACGACAACCAATCTATTTACTTTTAGTACCTATGTGAAACAAGGCACTTCTCCTAAAGTAAGTTTAGTTTTATCTCCATATAATGGAAGCTCATATAAAGACCTTATTGTTACTCTAACATGGGCAACTTTAACACTATCTACTTCTGGAACAAATTATGGAAGAAATTTTGTTGGCTTATCTTCAGTAGCCAATGGTTGGTACAGGTTATCGTGCACTACTGACAACACTTTTGGTGCAACCGATTTAGCCTATCGAATTCATACTAGAGATTCTTCAGGAGATAATATATCTGGTGAGTTTAGTTACATATGGGGATCACAACTTGAATATGGTAACACTCCTGGTCCTTACATATTAACCACTACATCACCAATTTTACGTTCAAATAATGTAGTGGACCTTGTAAATAATAATCAAAATATTTTATTTGCTAACAACATGGCGTACTCAGCCAACAATGGAAATTATTTTAGTTTTGATGGTGTTAGTTCTATTGGTTGTTCTAATCCCATGGCAATTGCTACTGGAGGTTCCTCTAATGTAACACAAGAAGCATTACTATACATTCGATCAACTTCAGCAGGCAATCAAACTATTTTTACTAGAGGTCAAACTGCTGTTGCATTTAATTATGGTATGATAATTAATGCCAATTTAAATCAATTGTGTTTTAGGAATTCAAGTGCTGATACTGTGTTACAGAGTGATTCTTTATCCACAAATACTTGGTATCATTTAATCATATCAACAACACCATCTGGTTCAACAGGTTATGTAAACGGTGTTCAAAAAAATACTGTGGTTAATACAACAAGCACTCTAAGTCCATCTAACAATTTTTGGACAATAGGGTGTAGACCTAGTCCTGGTCCAGCTGTTAATGAAAACTTTTTTGGCGAGATAGCTTTGTTTAGAGTATATCAAGGAGTTGCTTTTACACCAGAACAAGTATTACAAAACTTTAATTCATTGCGTGGAAGGTATAACTTATAATGGGACTTAATCATTCACCTTCTCTTGTAACTAATGGATTAACTTTATATTTGGATGCAGGCAATCCAAAAAGTTATCCTGGTTCTGGTACAGCATGGAACGATTTAAGTGGACAAAATAAAAATTTTACTTGGAGTGCATCTCCTTCTTTTGTATCTGCTGGAGCATTATCATATTTTAATACTTTAAATTTATATGCTTCAGGACCGGCATCAAACTCATTTGGTATAACCAATGCAACCGGTTACTGTCTAATGGTTGCTTGTTTAAATATAACACTAACTTTGAATGTTGCTTTTAATTGGGATGGAGCTGGGGGTCGAGGCATATATTCTCATTTACCTTATGGTTCATCTGAGGTTGTTTATTGGGACCAAGGCGGATGTTGTGATCCTAACACTCGCACATCTGTTTCTTCCGGAGGTTCAACAACTTGGAATATTTGGACATTTAATAGACAGTCATCAATCAATCGTTCTATCTATAAAAACGGAACAATTTTAACAACCAATACAACCGTAGCAGCTGATCCAGGATTAACTGCCAATCCAGTAATAATTAATGTTGATAGTGGAGGTAGAGTTTGGGATGCTAGATTATCATTTATGATGTTATACAATAGAGGATTAACTGATATAGAAGTACAACAAAACTTTAATGCACTTAGAGGAAGATACGGACTATGAGTGTATTTGGCGGACCATCTAATGTGACTACCGGATTGGTATTAAATATTGATGCAATCAATTCAAAATCATATTCGTATGCTGAAAATCTTTATACTTTTTCTCAACAATTTGACCAAGCAACATGGGGAAAAGCTGCTGTAACATATACAGCAAACAACATTACTGCTCCAGATAGAACATTAACGGCTGGTTTATTACAAGAAACATCTGCTGCAGCCACAGCACATTGGTTAACTTTTTTTAATACTCTTACAGCCAATTCAACGTATACGGCATCTTGTTATTTTAAATCGTATAGTAATGACAGAAGATTTTTTCTTCAAATGAATTCTGCTGGTGGTGGAGGAACTGGTTATGCTGGTATGGCAACAAGTAATAATGGAACTACAATTTTAGATTCTTATGCAAACGGAGATTTTTCTAATGGAAGCTTTTCAATTACACCAGAATCAAATAATTGGGTACGACTAGCCGTTACATGGACAGTATCATCTAATGTGGGTATTACCACTCGTATAGGTTTATTCAATGTGGGCTCACAAAATTATGATGGCAACGGAACTTCTGGTGCATATATTTGGGGTGCTCAATTAGAAAGAAATACTATACCAAATAGGTATGTAACAACAACAAGCTCAGCAATTGTATCATCAAACACATGGATTGATTTGAGTACATCTAAAAACAATGGAACATTAGCCAATACTCCAACATACAATAGTAGTAATGGTAGTATTGTTTTTAGTGGATACGGAGGAGCAAACAACTATATTTCTTTGAGTAATTTACCATCAACCTTACCACAATTAACTGTTGAAGTGTGGGTAAATTTATTATATTCAGGCAATCAAGGTATTCTTTATATTATAGGACAAACCAATTCTGCATTTAGATTGATGTATGGTATAAACAGTTTTTCGTGGGTCTGTGCAACAACCAATAATGCATGGTATTCGCCAGGTACCACACTTAACACATCAACTTTAACACTTATTGGTGTTTGGAATCATGTTGTTGCTGTATATGATGGAACAAACAATAAGTGTTATGTAAATGGTGTATTATTAGGTACTAGTTCAGGTAGCGTATCTGGAAATGTATCAATGAGTAGCTTGGGTGGATTAAATATTATGAAATCTGATGCCAGCAACGTAGACAATGGGTCTGGTCAATTATCAGTAGCCAGAATATACAGTATAGCATTAACACAAGAACAGATAATACAAAACTTTAATGCTAACCGTGGAAGATACGGTCTATAAATACCAAGATAACAATAAGAAGAATATTCAATGAGTAATCTAGATAAAAACATAATCATAACGCCAAACGTTGGGGCCTCAGATGACCCCAAGATTGTTTTTTCTGCGGCTAATACCACATCCAATTCAGCCAACATTACTCTCCGAGCCTATCCCACATCTAATGGAACCCTATCGTTTGAAGGTTCTGCTGGCCAATTATTCTCAATCACCAATCAATTAACTGGTACACTATTCTCAGTCAATGACATCTCTGGTATTCCTAGTATTGAAGTACTGGATACTGGTCGTGTCAATCTAGCACAATACAATGGTACTGTTGTTATTGGTGCCAATACATCTGCAAATGCCTCAACATCAAATACTACAGGTGAGTTAGTTGTTTTTGGTGGTGTTGGTGTAACAGGTAATATCTATGTTGGTGGCACAAGTGCGGGATCAAATGGTATCTATACTGACATATTACGATATGCGGCTAACGGATTACCTTGGGTTATGGGTTCTGGTGGTGGCGGTGGTGGCACATCAATTGACCAAGCAGCCAGAGATACTGCAAATAGTGCCTCGGCAAACACTATCATTATTCAAGGTGTTGATGTTACTCAAAACACCAGATTAACTGTATCTGAAGGTGTAGATTTAAGCCAGAATGTGAGATTGGATTTTAGTAATGCCGCTATAACTATTGTACAAGGTGTAGATGTTGGTCAGAATTCTCGTATGACCATTATTGAAGGCACGGATGCGAGCCAAAATGTAAGGTTAGATTTCAGCAATGCAGCTATCACCATAATTCAAGGTACTGATACTAGCCAAAATGCTAGAATGGTTATTATTGAAGGTACAGATGTAAGCCAAAATGCTCGTATGACCATTGCAGATGGTGTAGATGCTAGTCAGAATGTAAGGTTGGACTATAGTAATACAGCCATCACCATAATTCAAGGTACTGATGTTACTCAAAACACCAGATTAACTGTAATTGAAGGTACTGATGCAAGCCAAAATGTCCGTTTAGATTATAGCAATACAGCAATAACAATCATACAAGGTGTGGATAATAGCCAAAACGTTAGAATAGATTTTAGTAATACAGCTATAACAATTATACAAGGTGTTGATACTACACAGAATACTCGCTTAACTGTAATAGAAGGTACTGATGCAAGCCAGAATGTAAGGTTAGATTATAGCAATGCAGCAATAACAATCATACAAGGTGTTGATACTAGCCAAAATGCTAGAATGGTTATTATTGAAGGTACTGATGTAAGCCAAAATGCTAGAATGACTATTGCTGATGGTGTTGATGCAAGCCAAAACGTAAGGATAGATTATAGTAATACAACTATAACTATTATTCAAGGTACTGATGTTACTCAAAACACCAGATTAACTGTAATTGAAGGTACTGATGCTAGCCAGAATGCTAGAATGGCCATTATTGAAGGCACAGATGCAAGCCAAAACGTAAGATTGGATTATAGTAACACCACCATTACTATTATACAAGGTGTAGATGTTGGTCAAAATACCAGATTAAGTGTTATAGAAGGTACAAATTTAAGCCAGAATGTTAGAATAGACTATAGTAATACCGCTATTACTCAAGTTGACAATAAATCACAAGCTGCATTTGACAAAGCCAATACTGGAGGTGGTGGTGGTGCGTCACCCTTTGGTTACTTAGCCAATACAATCATCGTTGCTAACTCAACAGGTTATTTAAGTAATAGTAATTCTTTCATTCTTGCTAATAATACATTAATTACTAGCAACGTAATTATTGATTCTGGAATTTCCGCAACTAATTCTTCCACAGGTGCGTTGAGAGTTAGAGGAGGTGTAGGTGTAGATGGTAGTATATACGCAACTGTAATAAACGCTCAGTCTGCATCACTCACTGGCACCACCTTAACACTTTCAAGTCCTGATGCATTTGGTAATTCAATAACAAATCCAATCCGTCAATTACTTACTGGTGTTGTAACTTATCAAAATTTTTCTGGCACAAGTACAGCAGATCCTAGCGCCGGCGCTCAAAATTATTTAAGAGGAGCAATTTATAAGAATTTCACTTCACCAACAACAGGTAACGTAATTACACTTTTTGTTGGTGCTCCAAGAATTGATGCAAGCGCCAATACAGTAGGCGTAACTCCTTATGCTATTTGGTCTAACGGTAGCATTTATGTTGCAAATGGTAGTATTTACGTTGCAAATAATATAACCGTAAATAACGGTATTGAGATAGTAACTTCAGTTCTTGCAAATAACGTAGTCACTCAATCACCATCCGTAGTTCTAAATGATATTACTAATCAGTTTGATAACCTTAAATGTGTATTTGATTTGAGGTCCGAACAATCTAATGTAATTAACATTATGAACTCCAGAAATCTGGAAGTCATTATTAATGGTGCTAAATTGGCACCGTATGTAACAGAGATTCGGTACCCATGGTTAATACCATATGATTCCTTTAAAGGTCATAGGGTGGTAAGTAGTAATACCAGTTCTCAATTGGTAATTTACAACCCACCTGCACCAGGTGACCAAGCGATTCTAACGCTTATAAATAGTTCATCAGCTTCACAAAATAGAAGATATCCATATTCAGCCGCTACTATAGCACTAGGAGATTAATTAAATGGCAAAGCACGTTATAATTGAAAACTACACATTTACCCCGTCCACAAGAACGGTTACGGTATCTGGTAAAAATATTCGTAGAGAACAGTTGTTATTGATTACCAATACAACTTCTGGCACAGTCATCTATAATTTCTCTGACCCAGCACTTCAAGCAACCAGTTTTACCAATTCGTCCAATACAGTTAGTGGTTTAGAAACAACCACTATTGTATTAGCTTTTGCTACTGGCTCGATGAACTCTACCGATAAGTTATCTATTCTCACAGAAGAATCTTATCAAGAAATTATTCCTTCTGAAGTCATGCGTGATCCTGTAGACAAACTTCGTGTGTCTACACCACAATCTCTTATTGATACTGACTTTGAATATGGTATACAAGCAACCAAATGGGAGTCTTTAAATTTATTAAACAATCGTCCTTCGGTTTTCTATGATCCAACTCAAGGTATCTCTAACGTATCTGCGGCCGCAGTCTTTTTAAATTCATCTGGTGCATATCAAATTACCAACATAACATCAGTTGGTAAAACCGTAACTGTTGCAATTAATAATACTACAGGTATTGTTGCAGGTACTCCTATCTTTATTCAAGGCACTTTAGATGTAGCTAACGTAGATGGATTTTGGATAGTTGAGGGTGTTGCACCCAATGCAAGCTTTACATTCACAACAATTAATACACCAATAGTCACATCTTTGTTTGATGCTAATAAATCATATTTGTTTATTGGATCGTTTTTTACTGGAGCCGCAATACCTGCAGGCACAGGAGCCATTACTTTGAATGGTACAGTTGCAACAGTTACAACAACTAATCCACACGGCCTTCGAGTTGGTAGTGGTGTTTACATTACTGGTTGTACAGGTAATACAGGTTTATTAAACAGTAGTTTTGCTGTTGCAAATACTCCAAATACACACATCTTTACTTTTCCTTGTGCGGCAACAGGAACAATTACAGCGGTTGCAAATACTTCTATTTACTCAAGGCCATTAGGTTATGTTGAACATCGACCATTTGATGGTGGTGTACAATTTAGTAACGTATCTCCATTTCACGGATATCAAGTAGTTCGCCAAACACGTAGACAATTCCGTTATCAATCAGGTAAAGGCATTCAATTCTCTACTGGTTCTATTATTAAACCACCATTGGCTGTTAATAATATATCAAGTGTAGGAACAACAGTTACAGTTACAACAAAATATCCCCATGGATTAGGTGCCAACTCACAAGTTTTAGTAGCTGGCGCTGAACAAGCAGGTTATAACGGACTGTTTACAACCACTGGTGCTAACACAAATTTAACTTTCACTTATACAGCAAACACAGTACCTGCTGCAGTGACAGCTACAGGTTTCCCATTAACTGTTTCTCCATATGCTTGGTACGGTTCATCTAATCGTGTTGGTATGTTTGATAATCAAAACGGATTCTTCTTTGAATATGATGGCCAACAAATTTATTGTGTTCGCCGTTCAAGCACAACACAGCTTTCTGGCAATACAGCAATTTCAGCTGGTGGAAATATCCTTACTGGTAGTGCAACCAAGTTTAGTGCCGAGTTAAAACCTAGTGACTATATTGTTATTCGAGGCATGAGTTATCTTGTACAATCAATTCTTTCAGACACCACATTGGTTATTTACCCAGAATATCGTGGTGTAACAATTACAAATTGTGCAATAAGTAAAACAATTGATTTACGAGTTCCACAATCTGAATGGAACATTGACCGTTGTAATGGTACAGGAGCAAGTTTATATAATTTAGATTTGACTAAGATGCAAATGTTCTATATTGACTTTACTTGGTATGGTGCTGGCGCAATTCGTTTTGGTTTTAAAAATACTCGGGGTGAAGTATTCTACTGTCATCGTATGCCAAACAACAACATTAACACAGAAGCTTACATGCGTTCTGGTAATTTACCTGCTCGTTATGAAACCAATACACTTCCTGCTAAAACATTTTTATCATCAACATTGGCCATTGGTGCAACAACAATGTCAGTTAATGATACCACGCTATTCCCATCAGTCGGTGTGTTAGCGATATCTGCACCATCTTCTGCTGGCGGTGCAATTGAATACATTTATTATACAGGTAAAACACAAACAACATTTACTGGCCTACAACGTAACTCTGCCAATACTGGCGGCATTGCATTAGGTACTCCTACAACTACAGCGTTTACCTATTCAGCAACTGCGCCAACATTGGTTGAATCTTTTTCACCAGGTCAAGCATCAACGATTAGTCATTGGGGTTCTTCTGTGATTATGGATGGCCGTTTTGATGACGATAAAGGTTTTGTATTCGTTGCTGGTATGAGAACAACAATTTCCAACATTGGAGCTAATGCAGTTCAGCCGTTAATGACAATTCGAATATCACCTTCGGTAGATAGTGGTTTATCTGGTTTGTTAGGACAACGTGAAATTGTTAATCGTATGCAGATGGTGTTACGGGGAGTTGATGCATTTACCACCGGATCAGGTATGACATTTTTGATTACATTGCGATTAAATGGCCGTCTGTCTGGCGGAACATTTGTTAATGCTGGCGGTTCAAGTTTATCACAAGTAGCATTTCATACAGTAGGACAAACAATTACTGGTGGTGAAGATATCTATGGTTTCTTTACAACAACACCAGGTGTGACTGATGCTCCTTTGGACTTAGTTCGAGATATTGGTAATTCTATTTTAGGTGGTGGTAATTCACTAACCGTGCCTAGTACCAATGCAAACGTCTACCCTGATGGTCCTGATATGATTACAGTTGTTGCAACTAACGTTACTGCTGTTACAACAAATTCAATTAATGCTCGTATTAGTTGGACAGAGGCGCAAGCTTAATAGGGAGGTAAAATGTCCTCTCGGGATTATATTCGGCATGTAGTATCGGCAAACACCTCATTAAATGGCCAACGGCTTGGAGATGAGGTGTATGACCCAACATCAAATCGGCTTTTCAAAACTTTACCCGTTGGTGGCACACAAGTCACCAACGTAGAAGTTTTATTGAGTTCGCATACTGGTATCATAACAGCCAATTCATATTCTATATTAGGTTCTCCATACATAAACAGTAACAGAGCAATTACTCAATATGGTACAACACATAATGTATTGGGTGCTGGTTCTGGTACTAGAACCATAGATTTAACTTTAGGTAATTATGTATCAGCAACTGTAACGGGTGTTACAACTTGGGTATTTTCTAATCCAATTGCACCTCCTGCGGCCATTGGTTTTGTTTTAGAGCTTACCAACGGAGGTTCTTCAGCATTAACTTGGCCTTCGGCAGTCAAATGGCCTGGAGGTACAGCACCATCTCTTACAGCAGCTGGTGTTGATGTGTTAACATTTATTACAGATGACGGCGGTTTAAATTGGCGAGGTGTGGCCTCTATGGTAGACAGCAAATAACGGATATTAAAAATGGCAAATTGGGTACACATAGAAAATAATGAAATTACAGGTCAATATGACTTACTACCTAATAATTGGAGAAATGTAAGCGGACTAAATTTGGCTGCTGATGATTTGCCTTTTTTAAAATCTGTAGGTTGGTATCCTGTAACTAAACAAAATGAAACGTGGAATGATTTAACTCATCATGTAAGTGGATATAATTATGAGATTAGAGAGAATGATGTTTTAGAAAGTATTATTCTAACTGAAAAAGAACCAGAACCTATTGAAGAATTCTCCACTTTAAAATATAGATTTATAGAAGAACTAAGAAAAAAAAGAAATGAATTGTTAGTTAGTTCTGACTGGACTCAATTACAAGATGTACAAAATTTATTTGATGAAAACACCAAAAATAAATGGATTATATATCGACAAGCTCTAAGAGATATTATACAAGTATATTCAGAAAATGAGGTTGTGAATATTGCTCAAGTCAATTGGCCATCATTAGAAAATTAAATGTTATTCATTGAACAACTTTTAGCTAAAGGTGCTTCTGCAGCTGCTCCAGCCGAGAATAAATTTTTATACACATGGGGAAGTAATGCTTATGGCCAGTTAGGAACAACTGTAGCAACACCTTTATCCAGTTGGACTGCTGTAAGTGCTGGTAGTTCTCATACAGCAGCTATTCGTTCTGATGGTTACTTGTTTACATGGGGATATAATAATGGCTTATTAGGTGATGGTACGACTACCAATAGATCCAGTCCAGTACAAATAGGATCCAGCTCATGGACTGCTGTATCTGCTGGATTTAGACATACAGCTGCTCTTCGTTCTGGTGGTACTTTGTTCACATGGGGATTTAATACTTATGGTCGATTAGGAGATGGTACAAGCGGCCTAGGTGCTAGTAAATCCAGTCCAGTACAAATTGGATCTAGCTCATGGACTGCTGTGGCTGCTGGTGGTAATCATACAGCAGCTATTCGTTCAGGTGGCACATTATTTACATGGGGATATAATCTTCAAGGACAATTAGGAGATGATACACTTACCAATAAATCCAGTCCAGTTCAAATAGGATCTAGCTCATGGACTGCTGTGGCTGCCGGTGCTTCTCATACAGCTGCTATTCGTTCTGGTGGTACCTTGTTTACATGGGGATTTAATAGGTATGGCCAGTTAGGGCATGGAGATACAATAGCTTTGCTTAGCTGGACTGCTGTGGCTGCTGGTGGTTCTCATACAGCTGCTATTCGTTCTGATAATTTATTGTTTACATGGGGACGAAATAATTATGGCCAATTAGGAGATAGTACAACTACCACTAGATCCAGTCCAGTACAAATAGGATCCAGTTCATGGACTGCTGTGTCTGCTGGTTATCTTCATACAGTTGCTATTCGTTCTGGTGGTACATTGTTTACATGGGGAGGTAATAGTAAAGGTCAATTAGGAGATGGTAGCGTTACCACTAGATCCAGTCCTGTACAAATAGGATCTAGTTCATGGACTGTTGTAGATGCTGGTTTTAATCATACAGCAGCTATTCGTTCTGGTGGTACCTTATTTACATGGGGATATAATCTTCAAGGCCAATTAGGAGATGGTACAACTGCTGATAAATCTAGTCCAGTACAAATAGGATCCAGCTCATGGACTGCTGTGTCTGGTGGTGGTACTCATACAGTTGCTATTAATAATATTGGATACTTGTTTACATGGGGTCTTGGAAGTGCGGGCCAAATTGGAAATGAGTCACTAACAAATTTATCTAGCTGGACTGTTGTGTCTGCAGGTGGTTACCATACAGCAGCTATTCGTTCTGATAATTTATTATTTACATGGGGTCGAAATACCCAAGGCCAATTAGGAGATAGTACAATTGTTGGTAAATCTAGTCCAGTTCAAATTGGATCCAGCTCTTGGACTGCTGTGGCTGCTGGTGGTACTCATACAGCAGCTATTCGTTCTGATGGATATTTGTTTGCATGGGGAGGTAATTTTCGGGGACAAGTGGGTGATGATACTTCTGGTTTTAATAGGTCCAGTCCGGTTCAAATAGGATCTAGTTCATGGACTGCTGTAAATGCTGGTTTATCTCATACAGCAGCTATACGTTCTGGTGGTACCTTGTTTACATGGGGATATAATGGTACTGGTCAGTTAGGAGCTGGTGGTACCTCCAATAGTTCCAGTCCTGTACAAATAGGATCCAGCTCATGGACTGTTGTAGATGCTGGTGCTCGACACACAGCAGCTATTCGTTCTGGTGGTACTTTGTTTACATGGGGTCAAAATAATTATGGCCAATTGGGAGATGGTACGAATGTTTCTAAATCCAGTCCGGTTCAAATAGGATCTAGTTCATGGACTGCTGTAAATGCTGGTGCTTATCATACAGGAGCTATTCGTTCTGGTGGTACCTTGTTTACATGGGGAAATAACATTAATGGCGAATTAGGAGATGGTACAAAAACCATTAGATCCAGTCCAGTGCAAATAGGCTCTAGCTCATGGACTGCTGTGGCTGGTGGTCAAGATCATACAACAGCTATTCGTTCTGGTGGTACTTTGTTTACATGGGGTCGAAATACCCAAGGCCAATTAGGAGATGGTACAACCACCAATGCATCCAGTCCAGTACAAATAGGATCTAGTTCATGGACTGTTGTGTCTGCTGGCCGATATTATACAGCAGCTGTTCGTTCTAGTGGTTTTTATGCTGCCTTATTTACATGGGGAATTAATAATTATGGCCAATTAGGACAAATTAGTTTTGGCCAACGATTCAGGCAAAGCAGTCCAGTAACGGTTGGAAATAATCTTGTTTCACTATCCAGTCCAGTTCAAATTGGATCCAGCTCTTGGACTGCTGTATCTGCTGGTGGTTCTCATACAGCAGCTATTCGTTCTGGTGGTACCTTATTTACATGGGGAGGTAATTACAGAGGACAAATAGGTGATAGTACATCCGGTGATGCTAATAGCAAATCCAGTCCGATTCAAATAGGATCTAGTTCCTGGACTGTAATAAATGCTGGCGCAGCTTTCACAGCAGCTATTCGTTCTGATGGTTACTTGTTTACATGGGGAAATAATAGTGGTGGCGGATTAGGAGATGGTACAATCACCAATAGATCCAGTCCAGTGCAAATAGGATCCAGCTCATGGACTGCTGTGGCTGGTGGTGGTTCTTATCATGCGGGAGCTATTCGTTCTGATAATTTATTATTTACATGGGGATTTAATACTGCGGGCCAAGTGGGAGATAGTACACTTACCACTAAATCCAGTCCAGTACAGATAGGATCTAGGGCTATAGTGCAATCAAGTCCAGTTGTAATTGGAGGTAGTGCTTTGAGTTGGACTGTTATATCTGCTGGTAATGATTTTACAGCTGCTATTCGTTCTGATGGCTACTTGTTTACATGGGGATATAATCCTTATGGCCGATTAGGTGATGGTACAGCTACCAATAAATCCAGTCCAGTTCAAATTGGATCCAGCTCATGGACAGCCGTGAGTGCTGGAAGAAACCATTCATTAGCCATTCGTTCTGGTGGTACCTTGTTTACATGGGGCCGAAATAGTTATGGTCAATTAGGTGATGGTACAAGTGGTGCTGGTACCCAGAAATCTAGTCCTGTACAAATAGGATCCAGCTCATGGACGGCTGTGGATTCTGGGAATTATTTTGCATCTGCTATTCGTTCTGATGGCTACTTGTTTACATGGGGCCGGAATACTTATGGTCGATTAGGAGATGGTACAACTGTTGACAAATCCAGTCCAGTTCAAATTGGTTCCAGCTCATGGACTGCTGTAAGTGCTGGTGGTTCTCATACAGCAGCTATTCGTTCTGGTGGTACCTTATTTACATGGGGTCGAAATGTTAGTGGTGAATTAGGAGATAATACAACTGTTGAGAAATCCAGTCCTGTACAAATAGGATCCAGTTCATGGACTGCTGTAAGTGCTGGTGGTGGTCATACAATGGCTATTCGTTCTGGTGGTACATTGTTTACATGGGGAGGTAATTCTGCTGGCCAATTAGGAGATGGTACAACTGTTGACAAATCCAATCCAGGACAATTAGGGTCTAGCTCTTGGACTGCTATATCTGCCGGCTTTTTTGATTCAGCAGCTATTCGTTCTGGTGGTACCTTATTTACATGGGGTCGAAATGCTAGTGGTGAATTAGGAGAGGGTACAACTACCTTTAGATCCAGTCCAGTTCAAATTGGATCCAGCTCATGGACTGCTGTGTCTGCTGGGGATTATCATACAGCAGCTCTTCGTTCCGGTAGTACCTTATTTGCATGGGGTGCCGGCACCAGAGGTCAATTAGGTGATGATACAACTGCTGATAAATCCAGTCCAGTAATGCTTGGATCCGATCTTGGAGCCGACTCATGGACTGTTGTAACTGCTGGTATATCTCATACAGTTGCTATTCGTTCTGATGGATATTTGTTTGCATGGGGAGGTAATTTAAGTGGTCAATTAGGAGATGGTACTTCTGGTATTAATAGATCCAGGCCAGTACAAATAGGATCCAGCTCATGGACTGCTGTGTCTGCTGGAGGTAGGCATACCGTAGCTATTCGTTCTGGTGGTACTTTGTTTACATGGGGATATAATGCTCAAGGCCAATTAGGCAATAGTGGAATTGTTTCTAGATCCAGTCCAACACAGATAGGATCCAGCTCATGGACTGCTGTGGCTGGTGGTGGTAATAATAGTTTATTTAGAGGTCATACAGCTGCTATTCGTTCTGATAATATATTGTTTACATGGGGATATAACGGTGTTGGCGGATTAGGTGATGGTACAAGCGTTTCTAAATCCAGTCCAGTAACAGTAGGAAATAATGCTGTGGTTATTCTACCTTCTCCCTTATTAATAGGATCCAGCTCATGGACTGCTGTAAGTGCTGGTGGTACTCATACAGCAGCTATTCGTTCTGATGGAAGATTATTTACATGGGGAGTTAATGCTGGCCAATTAGGAGATGGTACAACTACTAGTAGATCCAGTCCAGTTCAAATAGGATCTAGCTCATGGACTGCTGTGGCTGCTGGTCGTGATCATACAACAGCTATTCGTTCTGGTGGTACATTGTTTACATGGGGAAATAATACATATGGCCAATTAGGAGATGGTACAAGCACATCTAGATCCAGTCCAGTTCAAATAGGATCCAGCTCATGGACTGCTGTGGCTGGTGGTCTTAGTCACACAGTCGCTATTCGTTCTGGTGGTACTTTGTTTACGTGGGGACTTAATCAAAGTGGCCAATTAGGAGATGGTACTGGTGGTTTTGGTACTCAAAAATCCAGTCCAGTACAAATAGGATCCAGCTCATGGACTGCTGTGGCTGCTGGTCCTGGTAGTGTTCATACAGCAGCTATTCGTTCTGGTGGTACATTGTTTACATGGGGATCTAATAACCTAGGTCGATTAGGTGATGGTACAACTACTAATAGATTCAGTCCAGTTCAAATTGGATCCAGCTCATGGACTGCTGTATCTGCTGGTGGTGCAATTACAGCAGCTATACGTTCTGATGGATACTTATTTACATGGGGAGCTGGTACTTATGGCCGTTTAGGTGATGATACAAATATAAGCAAATCTAGTCCAGTACAAATAGGGTCCAGCTCATGGACTGCTGTATCTGCTGGTCTAAATCATTCAGCAGCTATACGTTCTGGTGGTACATTGTTTACATGGGGATATAATGGTAAAGGTCAATTAGGAGATGGTACAACTACCACTAGATCCAGTCCAGTTCAAATAGGATCTAGCTCATGGACTGCTGTGGCTGGTGGTAACGATCATACAGTAGGAATTTCATAAAAAGCTTTACTAAATATCTATATAATTATTTTACAGGAGTTTTAGATTATGCATATGATTGATCAGCAATTGAATTTGATGATAAGAGGAAGATTTGAAGAAGCTTGGAAATTGGCTGAAGAATTGGAAGCTTTAGATCCTACAGATCCAAAAGCAAAATTTAATCGTGGTTGGTTTCTTATTAATCAAGGAAAATTACAAGAAGGATTTCAATGTCTTGAAAATGGACGAGCACTCAAAGTTTATGGTAGTGGTAAAATTAATACGACCAAGCCAATTTGGGACCAAAGTGATTTAAAAGGTAAAACTGTTATTTTAAATATGGAATGTGGTTTTGGTGACCAAATGATTTACGCTAGATTTGCCACAGAGATTTGGAAACGAGGCGGTAAATGTATTATGTGTTGTGAAAAATTATTACACCCACTCTTTCTACGGATTCCTGGTGTTAAAGAATGTATTACTTTAGATGAAGTATCTAGAACATATCATGATTTTTGGATTCCAGGATTTAGTGCTAGTTGGTTATTTGGCCATGAATTTGATACTTTACCAAACGAGCCTTACATTTTTGCCAAGGATGAAAGTGTGGATCTTTGGAAAACAATGTTAAACACAGAAAAAATAAAAGTTGGTATTCGTTGGAGCGGTAGTCCTCTTTTTGAACATCAGCAGTTTCGTATTTTTCCTGCAGAAAAATTAATTAATTTACACAAAGATTTCCCTCATATACAATTCTATAGTTTACAAAGAGATACAGATATAAAAGAATTGCCTGAGAAAATATCCGATCTTCAGCATTTAATAATTTCTTGGGAAGATACGGCTGCATGTATAGCCAATCTAGATTTGGTAATTACTTCGTGTACTAGTATAGCTCATCTTGCTTCAGCAATGGGTAAACCCACATGGGTAATTGTGCCATTGTTACCATATCATGTTTGGGCATATGGTGGAGACCACAGTCCTTGGTATCAAAACACCACTAAAGTTTTTAGGCAAACTAAATTTGGAGATTGGACAGAAACCTTTCAAAAGGTTTCCGATGAATTAAAAGAGCGGTTTCCTCAAAAAACTAAAAAACAAAAAGCTAAAAAAATAAGCACATAAATATACAACAAGCGTCAAATCTTGATTTTATAATTTAAACTGAAAAGGTAATCATGGAAAAAACCATACATTTTGTGGCAGGTCTCCCAAGATCAGGTTCCACTCTCATAACAAACATACTCAAACAAAATCCAAAAGTTCACGGAGAATCCGTAAGTTCTTTATCTTCTATATTTGGTAGTATCAACGCTTCTTGGTCTAGTATGGAACAAAATCAAGAATATAATAATACAGATGCCAAAGCTGGAGTTTTAAAATCAGTATTACAAGGATATTATTCTCATATTGATAGGCCTTTTATTATTGACAAAGACCGTGGATGGATTCCATTGTTGCCACAAGTTGAAGCAACCTTGGATCGTAAAGTTAAAATTATTGTTTGCGTTAGAAACCCAGCCGAAATTTTAACTTCTTTTGAAAAACTTAGAAAAGAAAATCCTTTGTTCTTTACCAAAGCAGATTCTTCTTTAAGAGAAGGATCTAATATTGCTTCTAGAGCCTATTACTATGCTGGTCCTGAAGGAGCAATGGGGCTATCTCATAGAAATATTAAAGATGCGATTACTATGGGTTATTTGGATCGTTTTCTTTTTATTGATTACAATCGTTTTTGTAATAGTCCAAAAAGTCAAACTAAACGTATCTATGAATTTTTAGAATTACCAAAGTTTGAACATGATTTTGAAAAGATTGTTCAAACTGAAAATTATAATGATATGGCAATTGGTTTACCTAATCTACATAAAATCAAACCAACACTTGATCGTACCACAGTCAATTGTGTTGAGTATCTTGGACTCGATATTTACGAACAGTATAATCGTGAAATATTTTGGAATGCTTGGATTTAATAAAAGGATATATTATGACACCAGAAAATAAAAAACTAAACATGGGTTGTGGATTTAAAAAATTAAACGACCATTGGAACGTAGACACAGAAGCCAAATGTAATCCTGATGAGGTATTGGATTTTGAAATAACTCCTTGGCCATACGAAGATAACTTCTTTGAAAAAATTACAGCAGATAATGTTTTGGAACATTTAGGTCAAAATCCAAAAGTTTTTACCAATATTATCAAAGAAATGTATCGAGTAAGTGCAGATCAAGCAGAATGGTTTATCAATGTACCACATCATCGGTGTGATTTGTTTTGGGACGATTACACTCATGTTAGGCCATTGACTGCCAAAACTTTTAAAATGTTTGACCAAAAAGTAAATTTTGAATCTATTGCTAAAAAATTAAGCGACAGCACATTTGGATTATACCATGACGTAGATTTGGAAGTTTATGATGTAACTTATAATATGGTTGGGTATTGGCTGCAACAACAGCAAGATGGCATGTTAGCACCAAAGCAAATGGATATTAATTTGAATACTATGGCAAACGTTGCTGAAAGTGTTAACATCTTCATTAGAGTGCATAAGCCAGGAAGGTTTGCAGACTGGCACAAAAAGAATAATTGATATGTATATTTCTACAGTTGATATGGGTAAACAAAGAACCCAAACTAATATTAAATTTTTATTTGAGAAGTTTGGTGTACCAAACACAATGATAGAAATTGGTTGTTTTGAAGGAATAACCACATTTTGGGTTTCAGAGTTTGGTAAAATTCACAATGATAAATTTAAAATATATGCCATTGATCCACATACTACATTAAATGATAATCCAAGTTTTGATTTTAAAACAATTAAAAGAACATTTGAATATAATCTAAGTAAGTGTGTAGGCAACGTAACATATATCAACAAATATAGTTATGAAGGTTTGGTTGAATTAATTCATCAAAAAGAAACAGCTGAATTTATTTTTGTTGATGGAGACCACACATCTGCGGCCGTGCTTGAAGATATGGTACTTTCATGGAGATTACTACCAGTAGGTGGAGTAATGTTATGTGATGATTCAATCGGTTGGAAACTTGTTGATGAACATGGTAGTGCTCCTGTACAACTCTCTCCAAGAATGGGTATTGAGATGTTTATACAATCTCATTGGCACCAAATAGAATTAATACATTTACCAGATTCTTTTCAAGTGGCTTTTAAAAAATTGAAAGAATAAAATGGTCTTTAATGTAGGTGATAAGGTTCATCGTAATGTGTTATTAAGTTGTGACCATGGATTGATGATTGTAAATCGTTTTGATTGTAATGATAACCAAGTTGGTCATGGCCAATGGTTACTAGATCATGGAAATACCTCAACAATAGAAGCATTCAATTGTTATGAATCAATTAAAGAATTTTCTGAGCCTGTAGTATTTGATATTGGTGCCAACATAGGAACATTTACCACTTGGATGTCCAGAGCCTTTCCTCAAGGAAAAATATATTCTTTTGAACCTCAAAGAGAAGTGTTTAAAATGTTGTGTGGAAATGCTTCTATAAACAATCTATATAATGTATATCCATACAACATTGGATTAGGTAAAGAAAATACTAAAATTGAATTTGAAGAACCTAATTACTTTAGAAAAAATGATTTTGGTACTTTTAGTTTAGTAGAAGATATTATTACCGAAAAAACAAACAATAAGGTTGTTGTTGACATACACACAATTGATTGGTTTTTAAAACACTATAACATACCTAAGGTACATTTATTAAAGATAGATGTAGAAGGTATGGACTTAGATGTTTTAATTGGAGGTTCTAACACAATTAAAAAACATTTACCTGTTATATTTGTGGAACATTGTGATAATATAAAAACTATTATAGATGACATCAAACAATTTTTAAATCAGTATGAATATGATTACACAGTAGTTGGAAATAATTTATTATGCAAACCTCAATAAAGGAATACAAATGAAAAAGATTTTGATTATGGGATTACCGGGTTCTGGCAAAACATTTATGGCAGAAGCTTTGAAAAAATACTTAGAGAAAAACGGTACAACAAATAATATTGCTGAGATGATGCCAATTACAGGCTTTAATGCTCAAGTCACTTGGTTTAATGCTGATGAAGTTCGTAAAAAATATAATGATTGGGATTTCTCAGATGCTGGTCGTATTCGCCAATCTCTAAGAATGGCACAATTTGCTTTAGAGGCTGGTGGTGATTATGTTATCTGTGACTTTGTGGCACCATTAATTGAAATGAGAAACAATTTTAAAGCCGATTGGACTATTTGGATGGACACCATTGAGAAAGGTCGATTTGAAGATACCAATAAAGCGTTCATTTCACCAGAGGTGTATGACTTCCGTGTGACCGAACAGGATGCTGAAAAATGGGCTGAGTTTATTGGTAACCACATTATTGAGAATCGTAGACGTCCAACATTTGATTGGCAGAAAGAAACTGTACAGATGTTAGGTCGTTGGCAACCATGGCACCAAGGACATAGAGCACTATTTGAAAGGTCGATTGCCAAAACTGGTCAAGTGGTTATTCAAATCCGTGACTGTCAAGGATGGCAAGGTTCTAATCCTTTTGCCATTGAACAAGTTAAATCATATATCCGTAGAGATTTAGATCCGTTGTTTCAAGGACAATATGAGATTCAGGTGGTACCAAACATTGTAAATATTACTTATGGTCGTGATGTAGGTTATAAAATTGAACAGGAAACATTTGATGATGAAACACACTCAATCTCCGCTACAAAGATTCGTAAAGAGTTGGGACTTAAATAATGGTGAATCTCCACTAAGAAGTCTGGTTAAAGCCTATAGTTATAGGTGTTGTGGAACTTTAACCACCATTATTATTTCTTATATTATTACAGGTGAAATAGTAGTTTCTCTTGGTATTGGTGCTACGGAAATGGTGATTAAGCCATTTATTTACTGGTGCCATGAGAGATTATGGAATAAAGTTAAATGGGGCAAGGCATAAATACCTTAATCATAGGAGGTTAATATGCCGGCCGTAACAAGTAGAGCAACTTTAAAAGATTACTGTTTAAGAAGATTAGGTTTTCCAGTCATTGAAATCAATATTGATGATGACCAGTTAGAAGATAGAATAGATGATGCCATTCAATATTGGCAAGACTACCACTTTGATGGTCTTCAAAAAATCTATTATATTCGAAGGATTACGGATACCGATGTCAATAATCAATATTTGAATTTAACCAATGTGTTAGATTCTGCCAATGTTCCTTTGGACATTGTTGGCGTTACTCGTATTTTTCCAGTTCAAGATTCTCAGGCAACTATTAATATGTTTGACCTGCGGTATCAACTCCGTCTAAACGAACTCTACGACTTCACCTCCGCATCATACGTCAATTATACCTTAACTCAACAGCATTTACGTTCACTGGAGTTATTGTTTAGTGGAGAAGTTCCTATTCGTTTCCAACGACATATGGGAAAACTCTTTATTGATTGGGCATGGGGAGCATCTGAAGCACCAGCGGGTACAATTGTAGTTGCCGAATGTTATGCTTGTATTGATGCCACAACATATAATCGTGTGTGGAATGACCGTTGGTTAAAAGAATATACTACCGCTTTAATTAAACGAACATGGGGAAATAACCTCAAAAAGTTTTCTGGCTTACAATTACCAGGTGGTGTTACGCTTAATGGTGAAAAGATTTATGAGGAAGCAGTAGGTGAAATTGAGAAGCTGGAAACCGAAATGCAAAACGAGTATGGTGCTCCATTAGAATTTATGATGAACTAATATGCCAACAAGTGTATATTTTAATAACTACAACTCTACTGCCGAACAAAGAGTAATAGAGGATCTGATTGTTGAATCCATGCAAATCATGGGTTTTGATGCATTCTATTTGCCTATAGAAAATCCAGAAGATAGAGATATATTATATGGTGAAGATCCAGTTAAAAAATTCAAATCGGCTTTTCCATTAGAAATGTACCTCTCTGGTGATGTAATGGATTACCAAGGTCAACAAGAGTTCTTTTCTAAGTTTGGTTTAGAAATTAAAAATGTGGTAACGGTATCCGTTTCTCGTAGGACATTTCAACAACGAGTTCCACAAAATACATTTACACGACCAAGAGAAGGTGATTTGGTTTATGTGCCATTCTTAAATGGTACTGGTGAGTTGTACGAAATAACATTTACGGAACAAGCAAAAGATTTTCATACGTTAGGCCGTAAACAACCATATTTTTATGAGTTACGCCTTGAGAAATTTAAGTATGCTCAAGAAATTATTGATACTGGTGTTAACGATATTGATATGATTGTTAATGATTCTGGTTACATGATTAAGTTGGTTACTGGCGCAAAAACTGGTAATGCAAATAATTATATAATAAACGAAACAGTATATCAAGCCGCAGACCAAACTGAAGCCAACGCCACTTCTGTGGCAATTGTACAAGCTTGGACACCATCGGCCAATTCTCTAATGATCAGTAATATTTCTGGTGAGTTTACAAATAATGTTGTAATTATTGGTGCATCAAGTAATGCACGTTACATATTAACTTCTTATGATTCACAACTAGATAATTCTTATAATGAAAGTTATGACAACAAGTATATTAATACTCAAGCAGATGCAATTATAGATTTCTCTGAAACCAATCCATTTGGAGAAATTTAATGGCCAATATTTCATATAACCGAATTATTCGAAAGATGGTTATTGGGTTTGGTAACCTATTCGACAATATTACCCTAGTTCGTTATAATCCAGATTTAACAGAAGCTGAACGTATGTTGGTACCTATTGTGTATGCAACAAAAGAATTATATGTAAAACGTTTAGAAGATGATCCAGATTTAAGTAAAAAAATTCAAATAGCATTACCAAGAATGTCATTTGAAATGGCAGGTCTTTCTTACGATTCTTCTCGTAAACAAAATACTAATTTTAAACAATTTGCACAAACAACTACTGGATTAATTTCACAATATAATCCTGTACCATATAATTTTGATTTTAATCTTTACATCTATGTACGAAACATAGAAGATGGTACACAAATCATTGAGCATATTTTACCGTTCTTTGCACCAGATTATACAATTAAATTAAATTTAATTCCTGAAATGGGTATTGTTAAAGAAATACCTGTTGTGTTAAACAGTACAACACACGACATCATTTACGAAGGTGATAAAGAATCCGAAACTCGTATGATTATTTGGACTTTAAGTTTTACTGTTAAAGGTTATGTGTTTGGTAAAACTACACAAACGGGCCAAATTAGAACTTCAATTACAAATATATTTAATGATATTTCATCAACTGATGTTGTTCAATTTAATATGGCCAATACCGGCACAGGAAAATATCAAACTGGTGAAATCGTATATCAAGGATATTCAGCACAAGAATCTACGGCATCAGGTCGTGTTGTTTTATGGACTAATAATATATTACACTTGACCAATATACAAGGTAATTTTGTATCTGATGCACGCATTATAGGCACAAAAACAAATTCAAATTATCAGTTTACTTCTTACGTTGTACCAGCAGAAAAAATGGCCACAATTACAATTGTGCCTAATCCTACTACAGCTAACACTGCTAACGCCAACGTTGATTATACATATACCACCACAATAACAGAATTTCCTAATACATAATGAACATTGGACCAGGCATTACAATTGGTGGTGGAATTACTTTTAGCGCATCGCCTGCAACTTCATCAACAGGCGATGGACTTACAGCATCCACAGCAAGTACATCTGCATTTGCTATTAAACAAGCATATCCAGCTTCAACAGATGGTAGATATTGGATACAAAATGCCAACATAAATGGTGGTACAGCAGTTCAAGTATATTGTGATATGACCACACTTGGTGGTGGTTGGACTTTAATTATGCAAAACAATTATTATGATTGGACTTTCTCTAATTGTTTATTGAGAAATCAAACTTCTGCACCTAGTTCTCTAGTTGCTAACAATACATTTGGTAGCGCAGGCACCAATGGTAATTATAGTATCATTGGTTGGGCAGATTATATTAAAAAGTCATCAAGTGGTTTTGATTATATGATTGATGCCCAATATCGTGGTCGTAACGGTGGTGCATGGACGGCAAATCAACCGTACAGTTTTGTGGGTCAATATGATAGTTCTGGATTTGGCACAGATAATGTTGCAGGTAGTGATGGTTTCCGCCAAAACATAACATCAATTTCGTCATTCTATACTGGCGCAAGTGGAACTACTACTTGGAATTATAGTACTGATGGTATAGAAAAACGAATGCCTTGGTATGCTAATAATGGAAGCAATGCTTCGCTTGTTGGTGGAGCAATTTTTACAACAACACATGACGATGGTGGCTCTTGGTGGGGAACGTTAATGACGACTCAAACTGGTTGGCAACCTTCACCATGGCAAAATGATACGGGTATAGGTAATCCAAATGTTATTTGGTATTGGGTAAGGTGATAAATAATAACTATGAACAAATTTGAAAAAAACATGGAACAAATATTTGACGTAACACCAACAGTAAAAGAAGAAAAAGTTTCTTTGCCTGTAGTGTCCGCCAAGTATAATGAGGCAGATATCAAACAAGATTTAAATGATGCTTATCAGCAATCAAAAGAAAATCTTCAAGGTATTATTGACCAAGGCAAAGACGCCATGGAAGAAATACTCAATATTGCCAAAGCTGGCCAACACCCACGAGCGTTTGAAGTATATTCTGGCCTATTAAAAAATATGACCGAAGCCAATGATAGATTATTAAAGATACAAAAAGAAATGCGTGAGATGGAAGGCATTAAAAAAGAAACAAATAATACTAATATTGATAAAGCAATTTTTGTTGGCTCAACTTCTGAACTCAGCAAACTATTGAAGAACAATGCCAGCAAAGAATAAAGAAAGTTACCGTGATAACCCACTACTCAAACGAGTAGGAGTTCAAGTCAATTTTACTCAAGACCAAGTTGATGAATATATCAAGTGTTCTAGGGATCCTATTTATTTTGCCAAATACATTAAAATTATCACACTAGATGACGGTGTAACTGATTTCAGGATGTATGATTTTCAGCAAGACATGATACGAACTTTTCATAATAATCGTTTTACTATTATGAAATGTCCACGGCAGGTGGGTAAAACAACCACCACGGTGGCGTATCTTCTTTGGACAATACTCTTTCAAGACGCACAATCAATTGCTGTTCTGGCCAACCGTGGTGAAACTGCTCGTGGCATCCTTGGTAAGTTACAATTGGCCTATGAGAATTTGCCTATGTGGTTACAGCAAGGTGTGGTTGAGTGGAACAAAGGTCGAGTAGAACTAGAAAACGGTTCTGTAATCATCGCCTCCTCCACGTCATCCTCAGCTGCTCGATCTGGTTCGTTTAACATTGTATTCTTAGATGAGTTTGCTTTCGTACCATCTAATATTGCCACAGAATTCTTTACCTCAGTTTATCCTGTTATTACTGCTGGTACAAAAACAAAGATTATTATTGTTTCTACACCTAACGGCATGAATCTGTTCTATAAGATATGGACAGACGCCATCAATAAACGAAACAATTATGTACCATTTGAGGTGCATTGGTCGATGGTACCGGGTCGTGATGATGATTGGAAAGAAGAAACGATTCGTAATACTTCTGAACATCAGTTCCGTCAGGAGTTTGAAACAGAGTTTTTAGGTTCTACCAACACTCTTATTGCTGGTACCAAACTACAGAAGATGACTTATAGTCCACCAATTGCTCACCATGATAAGATGATAATCTATGAACATCCGATTAAAGGTGACGATGAAATTACCAAAGACCATCTATATTGTATTACCGTGGATGTATCAGAAGGTCGTAATTTGGACTGTTCAGCTTTTTCCGTGTTTGATATTTCATCAACACCATATAAACAGGTGGCGGTATATAAGAGTTCTTCAATTTCACCCATATTATTCCCTACGGTGATTCATAATGCCGCTCGATATTATAATGATGCCTACATTTTGGTTGAAATTAATAACAATCCACAGGTAGCAGATATTATACACCAAGATTTAGAGTATGAGAACCTTTGGAAAATATTTACAGGAAATAAAAAACCACAGCAGTTACATAGTGGATTTGGCCGAGGCATACAGATGGGCCTTAAAATGTCTGTGGCGGTCAAAAGAATTGGTTGTTCCAATTTAAAAACATTGATTGAAGGTGATAAGTTGTTGATTCCAGATTTTGATACCATCTCGGAACTAACAACTTTTGTGGCAAGTAAAACATCATTTGCGGCAGAAGATGATAATAATGATGATTTAGTAATGACTTTGGTACTTTTTGCTTGGGTGGCCACTCAAAAATACTTTAAAGACATCGTAAACCATGATATTCGTAAACAGATTCAGTTAGAAAATATGAATCAGTTAGATGAAGAAGTTCTTCCGGCTCCAATTATTGATGACGGACTGGGTGAACGGTATGAAAATATGGACGGAGATTTGTGGGAAGTTGCCGATGGTTCCGAACTATATTCAAAATTTATTAAAGACGCTATGAGTAATCTCTAAATATGGCCTTTCATAAATATTCGTATGGTATCTTAATTGCCAATATAACATCATATTCAAGGAGATAATAAAATGGCATTTCAAATCTCTCCAGGCGTAAACGTATCTGAAGTTGACTTAACCACAGTCGTACCTTCAGTACTAACTACAGCCGGTGCTTTTGCTGGAAATTTTACATGGGGTCCAGCACAAAAAAGAATTCAAATAGATAGCGAGATCACTCTTGCAAGTAAATTTGGTAAACCAGATAGTAATTCAGCAACATCATTTTTCACTGCTGCTTCTTTCTTAGCTTATGGTAATAACTTAACTGTTGCTCGTGCCGTTGGTTCTGCTAGCCGCAATGCTCGTGCCAATACAAGTGGTACGGCTTTACAGATTCCAAACGAAGATGTATTTCAAGCGGCTTATTTGACTGGTTCTGCCGGTGCCGCTGCTGGTCCAGCTTTTGCAAGGTATCCTGGTGCTTTAGGAAATTCTTTAACTGTTTCTTTCTGTGATTCAAGTGCTACTTTTGCTACTTGGAATATCACCACATATCAAGCTGGCGCAAATACAAATATTGTAGTACCACTTGCAACATATTTTACTGGAGCTCCAGGAACATCAGAACAAGCTAATTCTGCTGGCGCATTGTATGATGAGATTCACGGTATTGTTGTTGATACTGGCGGTTTAATTACTGGTGTTAGAAATACTGTGTTAGAAGTATTTCCATTTATGTCAAAAGGATCGGATGCCGTTGATGCTTTAGGCAATTCAAACTATTTTAAAAATGTAATTTATAACAATTCAAAATACATTTATGCTGTCGATGGACTAAGTACTGCGCCTAATTATAGCACATGGGGGTTACCATTAGCTAATACAACATATTACACTTCTAACACAACCAGTACATATTTTTTAACTGGTGGTGCAGATGATGCTCCTTCTACAGCAAATACACAAACAGCTTTTGCTTTATTTCAAAACGGTGATGAAGTGGACATTTCTTTAGTACTAACTGGTGATGGTAATATTGCAACACAACAATACGTAATTGACAATATTGTTAATACTCGTAAAGATTGCTTAGCATTTATTTCACCTCCTTCAGCAAACGTTGTTAATCAAACTGGTAGTGAAACAACCAATATTACAAATTGGACAACTACATTAGGCCGTTCAACATCTTATGCTGTTGCTGATTCTGGTTGGAAATATATGTTTGACAAATACAATAATGTATATCGTTGGATACCATTGAACGGTGATATCGCAGGTCTTTGTGTTAACACCGACAATGTTCGTGATCCATGGTTCTCACCTGCCGGTTTCAATCGTGGCAACCTAAAGAACGTTGTTCGTTTAGCATGGAATCCAACAAAAACACAAAGAGATACATTGTATTCTAAAGGTGTTAATCCAGTAGCTACGTTCCCAGGAAATGGCACAGTATTGTATGGTGACAAAACACTACAAATTAAACCTTCGGCTTTTGACCGCATTAATGTTCGTAGATTGTTTATTGTGTTAGAGAAAACAATTGCTCAAGCCGCTAAGTATTCATTGTTTGAATTTAATGATGAATTTACCCGTGCTCAGTTTGTGGCATTAGTAACACCGTTCCTCCGTGATATTCAAGGTCGCCGTGGTATCTATGACTTCCGTGTTGTTTGTGATACAACAAATAATACAGCACAAGTTATTGATTCTAATCAGTTTGTTGGTGACATTTATATCAAACCTGCTCGTTCTATCAACTTCATCCAGTTGAACTTTATTGCAGTGAGAACTGGTGTTGATTTTACTGAAGTCGTTGGCGCAGCTTAATAAATAATTCAACGATATAGGAGAAAAGAATGGCATTCAACGTAGCAGAATTTAGAGCGAATCTGATTGGTGACGGTGCACGTCCCAATCTATTTCAAGTTACGCTCACTTTTCCAACAATTGCAGCAAATGGTACTGCAGCAGGTCAAAAAGCCACATTTATGGCCAAGACTGCTCAGTTACCTGGTTCAACAATTGGCCAAGTACCGTTGTATTATTTTGGCCGTGAACTAAAATTTGCCGGCAATCGTACATTTACTGACTGGACATTACAGATTATTAATGACGAAGATTTCACAATTCGTAAAGCTTTAGAATCGTGGATGAACGGCATTAATAGTCATGCAGGTAATGTTCGTACAGGTGCTGCAGCTGGTCCATCTGGTTACACAGTTGATGCATTAGTTACACAGTATGGAAAAACTGGCGACACATTGAAAACTTATAAATTTGTTGGCATGTATCCTCTTGATCTGGCCCCCATTGATTTAGATTGGGGTTCTAATGACACTATTGAAGAATACGCAGTAACATTCGCATATCAATGGTGGGAAA
>Ga0209296_1000376_pt1 | contig 38449 bp, 50 predicted proteins | sample S_130206_EF_Meta_FD_187319 | JGI IMG/M metagenome (GOLD analysis project Ga0209296, IMG submission 187319) | Freshwater microbial communities from Lake Simoncouche, Canada to study carbon cycling - S_130206_EF_MetaG (SPAdes) (version 2) | ecosystem: Environmental > Aquatic > Freshwater > Lake ... | reverse complement strand
CGTGACCGCGGGATCGACTTCGCCAATGACTGAGTACTCCGCCGCCGCCGAAGCCAGAACCAGAGCAGGAGACACAGAAGGCGTCAGCGCCGGTCGATTCTTCGGTGTTTTTGTTCCCTTATTCTTGGCGTTTTGCGAGGTCACAGATGCTCCGCTCAGTATCGATCCATCGCCGATATCGAATCCCGGATTTCCGGCAACGATCGAGCCAACAAGAGTGAGGTCATCTGCTTCGATCGAGATGCCACCGATAACGGTCGCTCCGCCACCGGTGTTGTTCGTAACGGTGGACTGCAGCAACGTGACCTTCGCTCCACTGGCCAACTGCATTGCTCCGGCGCCAAGTGTTGACTCGTTTCCAGAGATCGTCGAATTCGCAATCACGATCTCGCCCAGTCCAGTGCTGTCTATGTAGATGCCACCGCCGCCACCTTCAGCCGTGTTGTTTGAAATCGTGGAATCGGTGATGAAGATCGACCCGTCATCGGTGCCTGAATAAAGAGCCCCGCCGATGCCGTCAGTATGGTTTCCGGAGATCACGGTGTTGGTGATCGTCAATGAACCTACGGTATAGAGATCGTTCACAATAATCGCCCCTCCGCCCAAGTCAGCAGTGTTGTTCGAGATAGTCGAACCAACGATCGTTATGTTTCCGCCATCGGTGTCAAGGTAGAGAGCGCCAGCCCACTTGCCGGCAGTGTTGTTCGAGATATCAGAGTTGATGATCGTCAGTGTTGAATAATATTCGGTGTCGGCCCCAAGCCCACCGCCTCCGCCAGCAGCCGTGTTTCCCGTGATTGATGACTCGGTGATGACGACATTGCCGGTCCCGCACAGATAAAGGCCACCTCCGTTGGAGCCGGTGTAGTTGCCTGTCAAGGCAACATCTAGGAGATTGAGCGGAGAATCGTTGCACGACCGAATCGCGCCGCCTCGGACGCTATTGCCGCCGGTGACTGTGATCCCAGAGAGTGTCCACGTTCCCGAACCGTCGTCAGAGATGTCAAAAATTTTATGACCAGCTCCCGACCCACCCGCTTGTGTCCATCCGCCGTCAATCGTGATGACAGATGACCCCGGGCCTTCGAGATCGATCGCTTCGTTGAGGTCAGGAAAATCCGAAAGCAAGCTGATCGTTCCGCTCACACCAGTGGCAAACGTGATGACGTCTTGGCCCGGTGCCGTGTTCGCGTCGAGCAAGGCCTGACGAAGGCTGCCCGCACCTGAGTCGTTGAGATTGGTTACCGACAGTGGGACGTTGGCCGAAGCCGCCGCGGATCCCGCCAAGAGCAGTGCGCCCGTTCCGCCGGCACCGAGAAGTGCCGTTGAGCCGAGGGCCAGGACACGATTCGAAAGGAGGTTCATGCCCAAACGCTAACAGGAGAAATAATTGATTGTTTTGTAAAACTTGCGCTGTGAAAGGCCCTCACAACGCCGGGATCTCAGGCTCTCAGCGGCTTTCGACTATTCCCACTCGATAGTGCCGGGGGGCTTCGAGGTGATGTCGTAGGCCACTCGGTTAATGCCGGGCACCTCGTTGATGATGCGAGAGGACATGCGCTCAAGCAGCTCGTAAGGAAGCCGTGCCCAGTCGGCAGTCATTGCGTCTTCACTGGTGACGGCACGAATAATGGCCGGGAATCCGTAGGTGCGTTCATCGCCCATGACGCCCACTGAACGAATGTCGGGAAGCACGGCGAATGCTTGCCAGATTTCGCGTTCGAGACCGGCGGCCTTCACTTCTTCGCGCACGATGGCATCGGCCTTCTGCAGCATCTCGACTTTGTCGGGAGTGACTTCGCCGATGATGCGCACACCGAGTCCCGGGCCAGGGAATGGTTGGCGCCACACGATTTCGTCGGGAAGACCGAGTTCGGTGCCGACTTTGCGAACCTCGTCTTTGAACAACGCTCGCAGCGGTTCGACAAGTTCGAAATCCATGTCGTCAGGAAGCCCGCCGACGTTGTGATGACTTTTGATCTTGGCTGCGTCCTTCGTTCCCGATTCGATGACATCGGGGTACAGCGTTCCTTGTACGAGGAATTTGGCGTCGTCAAGGCCGCCTTTGGCATCTTCAAAAATGCGAATGAACAGTTCGCCGATTGCTTTGCGCTTTTCTTCTGGGTCGGTAAGGCCAGCGAGACGTTCGAAGAAACGATCGCCTGCACGCACATGGATCAGTTCAATGCCCTGATGACGCTGAAAGGTTTCAACTACCTGTTCGCCTTCGCCAAGACGCATAAGGCCGGTGTCGACAAACACACACGTGAGTTGCGATCCAATTGCTTTGTGCACGAGCGCAGCCGCAACGGCGGAATCGACACCGCCGGACAACCCACAAATGGCGCGACCGCTGCCGACTTGGGCGCGAATCTGTTCGATCTGCGTGTCGATGATCGATGACATTGTCCACGACGGCGCAAGACCACATCCGTCGTAGAGGAAATGTTCAAGAAGTTCCTGGCCATGCGGCGTGTGCACAACCTCGGGATGGAACTGCACGCCGTAGCGGCTGTTCTTCACATCTTCATAGGCCGCCGCCGGCGTTTCTGGTGTGGATGCCGTAATCGTTGCACCAACAGGCGGAACCGTGATGGTGTCGAAGTGGCTCATCCATACCGATTGCGTGCGTGGCTGAGCCGAACTGAACAGCACGTCGTCGGCCACAACGGTGAGTTCGGTGCGGCCGTATTCACCGCGATCGGTACGAGAGACCTCGCCGCCCAGATCGCGAGCAAGTAACTGTGCGCCATAGCAAATGCCCAGAATCGGAACGCCAAGTTCGTAGACGCCTTGATCGATAGAGGGTGCACCTTCGACATGTACCGACGCTGGGCCACCAGAAAAGATGATTCCGGCTGGCTTTTTTGCTGCGATCTCGGCAGCAGTCAGGTTGTGGCTGATGATTTCGGAATACACATGTGCTTCACGCACACGCCGAGCAATGAGTTGCGCGTATTGCGCGCCAAAATCGACGACAAGAACTGGACCTACCGCCGATTCAGCGCTCAAGGTCAGTGACCCATTCCGACGCCCTGCGCCTTCTGCAGGACCTTTCCTTCAGTCTGCAGTGCAGGCGCAACCATGACCTCGGCCTTTTGAAATTCCTTGACCGTTTGATAGCCACATGTGGCCATCGAGGTGCGCAATGCCCCGAACAAGTTCATCCGGCCATCGTTTTCGTTGGCCGGACCAATAAGGATCTCTTCGAGCGTTCCGCGGGTTGTGGTCTTCACGCGAGCACCGCGAGGAAGCGTGGGATGGAACGTCGCCATACCCCAGTGATACCCGCGGCCAGGAGCTTCTGACGCTGCCGCAAGCGGTGAACCAATCATGACGGCGTCGGCGCCACACACGATGGCTTTGGCAATGTCGCCACCAGTTCCCATTCCACCGTCGGCAATGACCTGGCAGTACACGCCGGTTTCATCGAGATGACGCATACGTGCGGCGCGCGCATCGGCAATCGCTGTTGCTTGCGGAACACCGAGACCAAGTACGGCGCGAGTTGTGCACGCATGGCCGGGGCCCACGCCAACGAGCACGCCAGCCGCACCTGTGCGCATGAGATGCAGCGCTGCTTGGTACGACGCGCAACCACCGACGATCACGGGGATGTCGATTTCACGCACGAACTTCTTAAGATTTAGCGGTTCCGCGGTCTTCGACACATGCTCAGCCGAAACAACAGTGCCTTGGATAACTAGTAGATCGAGTTCGGCATCGAGGATGGCCTTGGTCAGCGATTCAGTGCGCTGCGGAGTCACTGATGCACATGACGTAACGCCGGCAGCGTTGATTTCGCGAATGCGCTGGGTTACGAGTTCGGGCTTGATGGGCTCCATGTAGATCTGCTGCATACGCGCAGTGGCTTTTTCGACATCGAGTTTGCTGATTTCTTCGAGCAAAGACTCTGGGTCTTCGTAGCGAGTCCACAAACCCTCAAGGTTCAACACGCCAACGCCGCCGATTCGACCGATTTCGATCGCGGTTGCGGGACTCACAACGCCGTCCATCGCCGATGCCATAAGCGGGAGTTGGAACTTGAACGCGTCGATCTCCCAGGTGATCTCGACATCTTCAGGATCGCGAGTACGACGACTCGGCACGATTGCGATGTCATCGAAGCCATAGGCCCGACGACCCGACTTACCCATTCCGATCTCGACTTCAGCCATTGCTGATCCCTTCGCTCAAATCCGTCGGGGATACCCCGGGGGAGGAATGGCGGAACTGGACCACAAGGGCCCCACTCCGCTGGAAAGAGAGAACCCTACTCTGCGAGGCCGGGCGGGAGGACAGCGTTGGGGGCATCCCAATGCGTGATCTCTGCCTGCGGATCGTGCGTCCCGGTAACGATCGAAAGGAGGTTGCGAAGCATCGCTGCGGTTGCACCCCACACCGTGTCGCCCTCAATTTCGAAGAAAAAGACTGGTCGGGTGTGCTCCCCGAAGGTCCAGAGTTCCTCGCGAAACACTCCGTCATTCAACAACTCGTAGAGCCCGACGTGCAGCACCAATTCCACCTCATCGGGAGCAGCCTGCAACGTTGGAATCACCAGATGCGGATCGGTGATTTCCGCGACATACGGAACAATCCATGATCGACTCGACACGGTTCGCAAATGGTCGAGTTCGCCGAGGTGCCTCACTACCGATGGATCAAGCGCGATTTCTTCCTCGGCCTCGCGCAGCGCAGTCACCCAGAGCTGCTCTCCCGGCTCTTGACGACCGCCAGGGAAACTGACCTCGCCACTGTGATTGCGGAGGTTCTTCGACCGACGGGTCAGAACGACCGATGCGCGACCGGCACGATCGGCATCGTCGTAGAACGCAGCGAGAACTGCAGAACGCAATGCGCCATCGGCCACATCTTGGGCTCGAGGTGATGCAGCGGTCGCCATGGCCGCGCGAATCTCGGCCATGGTTGGGCGGCGAAATTCGGGAGCGAGATGCGCCCACGGAGCTGGTCCGCCTTCGACGGTGCCCGGCGGACGAGGAATCTGCTGCGCCCCGCCGCGGTTCAGGACTCGCCTGCCTGCTTTTGTTCAACAAGGACGCGGAGCAATTCAGGCATTCCCGCAGTTTTCAGATTGGCCATGACGCGACCGGGTGTGTTTTCACCGGTTTCCCATTCCGTCCAGGCGGCAAGCAACTTCTCGGGATCGGGCGGTGGTGGTCCTGCACTCATGTCCATGCACGGAAGGGTAGCGACACGCGGTCTCGTGGCGGCTCTCTCCGAGAGGAAATTCGAGACATCGTGGCAAAACGCAAACGGCCGGCCCCGAAGGACCGGCCGTAGCGAACAACCCGTTAGGGCTGATTACATCATTCCGCCCATGCCACCCATACCGCCCATGGCGGCAGCGGCAGCAGCGCCGCCACCGTCGTCGGGCTTATCGGCGACGAGTGCTTCAGTGGTGAGGAGCAGAGCCGCAATCGACGCTGCGTTCTGCAGCGCAGCGCGGGTGACCTTGGCCGGGTCGATGACGCCAGCCTTGAGAAGGTCAACCATTTCGCCAGTTGCAGCGTTGAAGCCCATCGAACCCTTTTGGGCTTCGACTTGCTGAACGATGACGGCACCTTCGTGGCCAGCGTTGTCAGCAATGAGTCGGGCAGGAGCTTCGAGTGCACGGTAAACAGCGCGTGCACCAGTTGCTTCGTCGCCTTCGAGCGACTCAATGGTCTTCTTCAGTGAGGCACGGGCACGGAGAAGTGCAGTACCGCCACCGGCGACAACACCTTCTTCGATAGCTGCACGTGTTGCACTGAGTGCATCTTCGATGCGGTGCTTCTTTTCCTTGAGTTCAACTTCGGTGGCTGCGCCAACCTTGATGACCGCAACGCCGCCCGAAAGCTTCGCAAGACGCTCTTGGAGCTTCTCACGATCCCAATCGGAATCGGTGTCGTCGATCTCACGCTTGATCTGCGCAACACGACCGTTGACGTCGGCGGACTCGCCGGCACCTTCAACGATGGTGGTTTCGTCCTTGGTCACAACAACCTTGCGGGCGGTGCCGAGAAGGTCGAGCGTGGCCGAGTCGAGCTTGAGGCCAATCTCTTCGCTGATGACCTGACCACCGGTGAGGATGGCCATGTCAGCAAGCATCGCCTTGCGGCGCTCGCCGAAGCCTGGGGCCTTCACAGCAACAGAGTTGAACGTTCCACGGATCTTGTTCACGACGAGAGTCGCAAGCGCTTCACCGTCGACATCCTCGGCGATGATCAGAAGGGGCTTGCCCGACTGCATGACCTTCTCGAGCACGGGAAGCATGTCCTGTACTGACGAGATCTTCGAGTTCACGAAGAGGATGTAGGGGTTTTCGAGCACTGCTTCTTGACGCTCAAGGTCAGAAACGAAGTACGGGGACAAGTAGCCCTTGTCGAACTGCATGCCTTCTACGAAGTCGAGATCCATACCGAAGGTATTGGACTCTTCAACGGTGACAACGCCGTCCTTGCCGACCTTGTCGATTGCGTCAGCAATGACGCCACCGATAACGGTGTCTGCAGCAGAAATGCTGGCAACCTGGGCGATCTCGGACTTGTCGTCGATCTCCTTGGCCTGCCTCTTGATGCTTTCCACTGCGGAAGCAACAGCCTTTTCGATGCCGCGCTTAAGACCAAGCGGGCTCGCACCGGCAGCGACGTTGCGAAGACCTTCGCGAACGAGAGCCTGAGCAAGAACGGTGGCGGTGGTGGTGCCGTCGCCAGCGATGTCATTGGTCTTGGTTGCAACTTCTTTGACCAGCTGGGCACCCATGTTCTCGAAAGGATCTTCGAGTTCGATTTCACGAGCGATGGAAACACCATCGTTGGTGATGGTCGGTGCACCGAACTTCTTGTCGAGGACAACGTTGCGACCCTTCGGGCCGAGTGTCACCTTGACGGCGTCAGCCAGTGCATTCACACCGGCTTCGAGGGCGCGTCGTGCGTCCTCGTCGAACTTAAGCATCTTTGCCATGTGTCAGATTCCGATCACTTGATGACCGCGAGGACATCGCGGGCGTTGAGGATGAGCACGTCTTGGCCATCGACGGTGATTTCCGTGCCGCCGTACTTCGAATAGACGACGGTGTCGCCCTTCTTGACGTCAACAGGAATGATGTCGCCGGTCTGTTCGCTGCGACGGCCGGGGCCGACGGCAAGAACTTCGCCCTGCTGGGGCTTTTCTTTGGCGGTATCGGGAATGACCAGACCGCTAGCGGTCGTTGCTTCGCTCTGTCCGGGAAGGACCACAATGCGGTCTTCGAGGGGCTGAAGGTTCATAGCTGGAGCCTCCGTAAGGCAGTTGGTAGTGACACTTGCGGGCTGCGAGCGCTTAGCACTCTCCGCATGGGACTGCTAACGATAGGCCCGCGACCCCTGAGGCCACAACCTGAGATCGGGAATTTCAGGAGAGGGTCGAGACCAGGCGCAGATTGGGGTCGGCACCGGTGTCGAGAGGCGATGGCCCATCTGATTTCAGCCGATACCAGCCCGCCGCAGCGACCATGGCGGCATTATCGGTGCACATTGCCCTGCTGGGCAGGAATGCCCGCAGCCCATCGGTCACGCAAGCATCGAGCAGTCGCTCACGGAGCAGCGAATTGGCCGCTACTCCCCCGGCAAGACACAAACCCTTGGCCCCGTGATCACGAGCGGCCCGGCGAGCTTTGGTGACGAGGACATCAACCACTGCTTCTTGAAAGGCCGCCGCGACGTCAGCGGTGTGCACCTCGGGATTGCGGCGAACGTAATTGACGACCGAGGTCTTGAGACCGGAGAACGAAAAGTCATAACCCTCGTTGAGCATGGCTCGGGGGAACTGCATCGATTGCGGATCGCCCTCTATCGAAATGGCGTCGATGGCCGGACCGCCGGGATAGCCAAGTCCGAGATAGCGCGCGACCTTGTCGAATGCTTCGCCGGCGGCGTCATCGATGGTCGAACCAAGAACGCGGTACTTCCCGTGTCCTTCCATTAGCACGAGAAGCGTGTGGCCACCTGACACCAACAAGACGACAACCGGAAGTTCAATCTCCGGATCTTCGAGCAATGCCGCATACAGGTGAGCCTCAAGATGATTCACCGCGATAAACGGCACATCCCACACCAGCGCAAGCGTCTTCGCTGCGCTCACACCAACAAGTAACGCGCCGATAAGACCAGGCCCGACCGTTGCTGCAACGGCGTCGACATGATCGTCTTGAATTCCCGCCTCGATCAGTGAACGAGCAATCACCGGCGTCAAGAGTTCAACATGCGCGCGGCTAGCAATTTCCGGAACGACACCGCCGTAGCGGGCGTGAATATCGATTTGGCTCGAGACAACAGAAGACAAGACATGATGACCGTCGACAACAACAGCGGCGGCGGTTTCGTCGCAACTTGTTTCAATGCCAAGAATGCGCATCCCCGCAGGATACGGCCGTGGATTTTCTTCCGTCATCACAGTGCATCCAGTTCCGTTGTATCGCCACTTGATGCGACGGTGTTGGTGGAATCATCAAGCACAAGCGGCGTGGGGAGTTGCGTCTCGATCACTGACAGTCGATCGGCGTAGGCGGGAGTATCAACATCATGAGCCCACAACACCAGCGCGTCTTCGGTGGGGTCCTTGTAATAGTCCTTGCGCACACCCGATGGAGCAAATCCGAATCGTCGATAGAGCGCAAGGGCCAGCGCGTTCGATGCCCGCACTTCGAGCGTGATCGAATCGGAGCCGTGGGCAATGGCTCGACGGGTGAGGACCAACATGAGTCGCGTGCCAATACGGCCGCCCTGCATCTCGGGATCTACCGCAACGGTCGTGATGTGACCTTCGCCAACGACATAAAGCAGTCCGGCGAAACCAACCACCTGTGAACCGGAAAGGGCAACGAGGTACTCGCGCTCTTCACGACGGACCTCAGCGAGAAACAAACCGAGCGACCACGGGGTCGTGCTCGTCTTTTCTTCGATACGAAGGACATTGCGCAAGTGACGACGACGCATTGTCGTGATGACGACAGGTTCAAGCTGCGCGTCGTCGAGTTTTCGATCAGATGCAACGGTGGCCACGATCACACACCCGGCCGCGTGGCCCAGTTGATTTCGGCATCGGGCTTGCGCAGGTAAAGCGGCTGCAGATCCCATGGCTTCACCCATTGCTCTCGAAGCGCCTGGGCATGCGCCAACATAACGAGCGATGTCGCGTTTGGATACGCAAAGCCTTCCTCGGCGATTTCGCACTTCTTCAGACCTTCGAATACTTCGCTATAACGAATGGCGCCATCGCCGACGAGAAGACATTCCTCGCCCGAGGCCATAAGTTCCGACGCGAGGTCATCGGGAGATCCAACCTGGTGATCGGAGATTCGTTGAATGCCGCCGGGCACCTGGCGATAAAAGGCGTAGAACAACTCACCACGCCGTGCATCGATCGTTGCAACGATGAGTCGCGGAGTAAACCGAACGGGAAACGCCAGCAGGTCAAGGCTCGGCACACCGATCATTGGCACATCAAGCGCATACGCCATGGCCTTTGCCGCCGCAACGCCAACGCGCAGCCCAGTGAAAAGTCCCGGGCCGAGATCAACAGCAACAACGCTGATTTCTGAAAGTTCAATGCGTGCTTGTTTGCAGGCGAACTCGATTGACGGCGTGAGGACTTCGGCATGCTGACGACCGCGGCTTGATTGCGTCGAGGCAAGAACGCCTTCGTGACCACCAACAGCAACGCTCACCTGCATCGTTGCGGTATCAATTCCGATGATCAGCATCAGTCGTCTCCGTCGGGTTCGTGAATCCACGGAGAAACCGCAGTGGCAACTGCTCGAATACGCGCGCTCCAGCGCGCGCCTACGGGAACAAGTTCAAGGACACGTACATCATCGGCCGCACCGCTTTGATCAAGCGAGATTGCGACCTCATCAAATGAAAACCGAATTTCGAGATAATCGGCGGGAAGCGCTGGAGCAACTGAGTCGCCCCATTCAATGACGGTTACGCCACCGTCGTCGAGCATTTCCGCAACACCGAGATCGAGAACTTCACCGAGTGCTTCAAGTCGATAAACATCAAGATGGTTGAGTTCAAGACGACCCTCGTAGGTATTTACCAACGTAAAAGTGGGGGAAGTAATGAGATCGTCGATACCGAGCGCCGCACCGAAACCCTGCGTGAACGCCGTCTTGCCGGCGCCAAGATCACCGGCAAGAAGCACGAGGTCGCCCGGACGCGCCAATTCGGCAAGCGCCGCGGCGAGTTCCTTCGTCTCTTCCGGCGAGGTTGTGCGAGCAAAAATCATTAATCATTTCCTCGCGGATAAAAGCGAGGAACCCGAGGACCAATTCCGCAAACGATTTCATAGGCAATCGTGTCGAGATGCGTTGCGACGTCTTCGGCGGTAATCGTCGCTTTGCCCTGGGTGCCGATAAGCACCACTTCATCGCCTACTTCGATGTGATCGTCACCGCAATCGACCATCAACTGATCCATGGTGACAACTCCAACAATCGGGCGCTTCTTGCCCCCGATAAGTACCTCGCCACCAACAAGACCAAGACGACGGGGAACGCCATCGGCATAGCCAATGGGCACAGTGGCCACCGTGGTGTCTGCTTCGAAACGATGGCGGAGGCCATACGAAACACCCTCGCCAGCGGTCACTCGTTTCACAAACGCAACTTCGGCTCGCAGCGAAAGTGCCGGTCGAAGATCGGGGGTTCCCGCTAATCCCGGTGCGGGAGAAATGCCGTACACCGCGATTCCGACACGTACGAGGTCGTAGCGGCCACGCGGGTGGGCGATTGCGGTCGCCGAATTCGCGGAGTGGCGGATCGAGGGGAAGATTCCGGCATCACCGAGTGTTGCGAGGACCGCTTCGTACCGGTCAAGTTGCTCTGCGGTAAATGGGTTATCGGGTTCGTCTGCAACGGCGCAGTGAGTGAAGATGCCTTCAAGGAGCAGCTCTGGACGCTTCACCACGTCGCGCGCAAGCGCGAGGGCATCGGCTGGCGCAACACCGATGCGATTCATCCCGGTATCGACCTTTAGGTGAACGGGAACAATCTTTCCTTGTTCCCGCGCCGCGTTCGCGAGCAACTCGACAGCCACAAGCGATGTGATGCACACGCGCAAGTCGTATCGAACGACAGCTGCGAGATCGGCGAGCCGAGGCTGTGAGAGTAAAAGGATGGGCGCAGTGATCCCCGCTTTTCGGAGCACCGCCGCTTCTTCAATAAGCGCAACCGCGAGCCAATCGGCGCCCGCATCGAGAGCGGCTTCGCTCACAGCAATCGCACCGTGGCCGTAGCCGTCGGCTTTTACAACCGCGCACACCAAAGACGGGGCCACCAAGGCACGCAGAACACCCACATTGTGGGCAACCGCTCCAAGGTCTACCTCAGCGCGTGCGGCGCGCATCGTCCTACGCGCCCGCTCCGGCAGAACCGGCGCCAGAAGAGCCATCCTGCGAGTCCCATTCGCTCACGATGGCACGAACAATGTCGCCGCGGGCGACGATGCCGATAATCGTTCCGGACTCGTCAAGAACTGGCAGGCGATCAGCACCTTGCTCATGCATAATCGTTGCCGCGTATTCAACCGTGTCATCGGGAGCAAGTGTCGGTGCCGCGTCGCCCATCACTTCGCCAACGGTTGAGCCAAGTGCCTTTTCAACATCGTGATCGAACTTCTTCTTCGACGAAGGCAACTCGATATAGGCACCAAGCAAGGTGATGACAGTGGGAAGGTGAACTCGTGCTTCCTCGACAATGAGATCAGCAGTGGAAAGCAAGCCAACGATCGAACCGGCGGCATCAACCACTGGGGCACCATCGACATGGCGCGTAAGCATGGCCCGCATGGCATCCATCACATTGTCGCCAGGAGCAAAGGTCAGGACATCGCTGGCCATTACGTCACGAACAGGCAGTTCTCGCAGCATCGTTCCTCCAGGATCCGGCCGTGGACCGGAAAGCGGCCTTTCTGGGACTAAGGCCGCAGAAAGGTCAAGTCGTCAAGCACAGCCGGGAGATGAGCGATCACATCGCCAGCTACCAGACCGCGCCGCCAGCCTAGGGCTCCGGCCCGTCCGTGGAGGAATGCCCCACCGGCCGCGGCGCGAAGCGGATCAACACCGCACGCAAGTAACGCACCGATGATCCCGGCCAGAACATCGCCTGTCCCCGCCGTTGCTAAACGCTGATCACCGGCGATTGAGACAAGCACTTCTCCGTCGGGAGCAGCCACCACAGTGGTTCTGCCTTTTAGAAGCACGATGGCACCACTTTCAGCGGCGAGAGCGCGCGCTTCCGCGATCCGATCTTCTCCCATTGCGTGTCCGGCAAGCCGAGCGAATTCACCGTCATGCGGCGTCAGCACTGTCAGTTCAGAAACAAAACGCGAAACATCTGTGCCGAGCGCTGTCAGACCATCAGCATCAACGACTGTGGGCAAACCTCGACCTGTCGCGGCGGCAACAACCTGGCGGATCTGTTCCTTGGTCGCATCGGCGACACCAAGACCGTTGCCAATGACAAGTGAATCGAATCGCCCGAGGTCAGCGATCACCTCTTTTGACCACCCCTCAGCAGCGATGTCCACGCGCACTGTTTCTAACGGCATCTCCGTTGTTGCACCGCCTGGCGTCGACACACGCACGTACCCAGCGCCGGTTCGCGCGGCAGCGCCGCTGCTAAGCGCTGCGGCACCACCCATACCGGGGCTTCCCGCAACAACCCACACCGCGCTCTGCCACTTATGGGCATCGATCGCTGGTTCGGGAATCCACGAGCCAACCGCAGCGGCACCGACGAGGTGCGCACTCGCACTTCGAGTATCGAGTCCGATGTCAGCCACGGCGAGTGCACCGCTGCAGGCAAGTCCATCGCCGAAGACGTTGCCGGGTTTAAGCGCCGCGAACGTGATCGTTGCGTCGGCCTCCAGCACATCGCCAGCGCACGAACCAGTCAATCCGTCAACACCCGAAGGAATGTCGACCGCAAGCACGAGACACCCGGGCGCAACAATTGGAGCATTCCACTCGCCGCGAAATCCCGTGCCGTAGGCCGCGTCGATCACGAGATCGCAATCAGGAAGAATCTCCGGCGCATCGGCGGCATCAACCACGGTGACACGCACGCCGCGGGTTCGGAGCCGTTCAGCAGCGTTACGACCATCGTTTCCGTTGTTGCCTTTGCCGGCCAAAACAACGACGCGGCGCCCGTAGGCCCCACCCAGCATTTCGAGCGCAGCTCGCGCGACCGCTCCACCAGCTCGATCGATCAGCACCTCAACCGGTTCCGGAGCCAATTGATCGATCTCGTTCATCTCACTAGGCGTCACGATAGGTACGAGTCCACCACCGTCGATGGCATCGGGATGCGGAAGCGACTGTGCGCCAGCGGGACCAAGGGCTGCGACAGAACGTTCGGGACCGAGCGCTACTACAACGGCTTGAGCAACGATCGCTGAATGACTCAGCGTGAGTCGCCATCCTTCGATCCCCAATTGAGTGGCAAGCGTCGAAGCTCGACCGCTCAGTGCAACTGATGGCTGACCATCTTCATCGCGACGAACTTCGATGTCGTGCCAATCGACCGCACCGATTCCAACGCCCATTGCCTTCAGAACTGCTTCCTTCGCCGCAAAGCGAACCGCAAAACGTTCGGTGGGGTCGGTCCGGCGAAGGGCGTACTCGCGTTCAGACTCCGTGAAGAGTTTCTCGACTAACCCGGCACGACGCTCAAGCACACGACGGAACCGATCAAGATCAACAAGATCGTTTCCGATGCCGACGATCATGCGGAGACCGCACTCATGATCGCCAGTGTTCGGCCAACAGGTTCACAGGTTCGGTCATGAGTTCAATAACCGGAACATCGGTCAGAAGGTCGTCGCGGAAAACCGGCTCGGTTTCGGTGACCGCATGTTTGATTGCGGCGTAGCGATTCCGATAACCCTGCAAGACCGATCGCAACGCGGTGAGCGAAAGTTTGTCGTTCAACCGAACGTGTAAGAGCGACAACCCGGTGGGCTCACCATCTTTGATCTCTGGAACGATGACAACGGTTCGGCCATCATTGCGACCCTTGGCGACAAGGACGGTGTGTTCAACCGCAACCAATCGCTTTGTTCCACGCAATTGCGGATCGTCGGTAGTTCGACTTTGCAGATCACGAGCCAATCCGCCGCGATCGACGATGACAACGCGAGCTTCATCGCGCCCTGCAGGGTCGACATGACCCTCAATTGCATAACGGGTATACCCAAGGACTTCGTCGACGAGAGGTTCGAGTGCTGCAAGCGTGCGCAATGTCGAATAGGTGAGGCGGTCGCGAGAAACACCGGTGCTGAGTACCTCTTTAACCAACGGCACCTGCATGAGAGTCTCGTCGCTTCGAGAGATGCCAACAGTGACCGTCTTGGCTTGGTGCTTGATCGCGTCGACAGGGCGGGTGAGTTCGTCGATCGCCGAAGTCAGTGCCGTCGCTAGATCCTCAAGGACCACTGCCGGCGTGCCGACCTTGCCATATTCGAGTTGATACGACTCAAGCGGCACTGAACCCAGTGCAAATCTCCAGACGGTGGCCAACCGCACCGCCGAACTCGCTTCGAGATGTCCGTTGTACTCGCCATTGCGCAATCCATCGAAGTAACGAGAAGCGAGTGAATTGAGCAACGGGCGTAAACCGGACAGCAACGATTCGCCATCGCCTGGGAGTCCAGAGGCGACTGCGTTGTCAATCGCCGCGCGAGCTTCGCGAAGCGGACGGGCCTGGGCATCGATAGCCAATGCTGCTTCGTAACCGAAGAGGTGACCGACCATTGCCGACAGAATGAATGCAAGACGAGGATGAACTTCGGGAACGGCAATAACTTGAAGGGCAGCGGAGAATCGTTCCTCGCCTTGAGTCGCGATCACGACAGGCGCTGCTTTGTGGGCGCGATAGATGGCGACCTCTTTGGCAACATCATCAGCGGTTGAACCTTGGAGTCCGGCAGCGCATACCAGGATCATTGGCTCGGACGACAGATCGATGTGCTTTTTGTCTTCAGTGCCATCGCAAGCAATGGCTTTGTAACAAAGCTCTGAAAGCTTGATTCGAACTTCCTCGGCAGCAATGCGATTCGCTCCGTTGCCAACTATTGCCCAGTAGCGACGTGATGGCGCAACGCGTTGAGCCGCTGCTGCGATGTCGTCACGCAACGCAAACGTGCGTTCCATTGCTTCGGGAATCTGTCGAAGACCTTCGAGAACAGCTGTGCGTTCCGAAGACTTCGCGCCAATTGCGTCCGCTAGAGCAGCAGCCAACAAGTAACAAGCCGCTATCTGTGCGTAAAACGCTTTGGTTGATGCGACGCTCATCTCTACATCGCGTCCATCGGAGGTGTACAGAACGCCATCAGCTCGATCAGTGAGATCGCTGTTGCGGCGATTAACGATCGCGACAACATGTGCTCCGCGAGCGCGAACCAAATCGACAGTGCGGTTGGTATCGGTAGTGGTTCCCGACTGACTCACCGCAACAACCAAGGTGTCAGCCATGGAATCGGTGAGATGGAAGCCGCTGAGTTCCGTCGCCAGAACCGCTTCCACTCGTATTTCGGTAGCAGGAGCAAATGCAGCAAGACCTTCGAGTAATGCTCGTGCCGCGACTGCGGCAGTTCCTTGACCGATTGCCAAAATTCGCTTGATGGAACCATCAGCAAGTGCACCGCGGAGTGCCGGCGACAAAACATCGTCGCCCAGGGTCACGTCAGCGTGTCCGTCGATGTCTACCAATTTCCCGCGAAGAGTTTTGCGAAATGATCCGGGCGCCTCGCCGATTTCCTTGAGCAGGAAATGAGGCGAATCGCCGCGGTCGATGTCGCGAGTTGTGATCTGCGCTTCAGCGAGATCTTCGACAACGACGGGAATCGGCGTGCCGTCGTAGGCCCAACGTTCAATACCCTCGCGGTCGCCCGCCTTTGAACCAACGAGTCGCACAACCTGTCCACTGCTTGCTGGGTTCGCTGGATCGACAGGGATATCGCCATCGAGCCGGAGATACGAAACCGTTTCTTCGACGACGCCATAGGGCTCGCTCGCCACGATGAACGAATCCTCGGCCAAGCCGATGTACAACGCCTGCCCACTTCCCCGAAGCGCAAGCAAAAGCGAATCAGCGTTATCGGCAGCACTGGCCGCGATCGCCACGGATCCTTCAAGTTCATTCACCGTCGAACGAAACGCCTCGAGGACACCTGTTCCATCAGCCATGGCACGAGATGTCAGCGTCGGGATCACCTTGGCATCGGTGGTGATCTCATCAGCGATGTGAAGCGCTTGGGCCGCTTTGAGATCGGCGAAATTATCGACATCGCCGTTGAGAACTGCCGTGACGTAGGCGCCTCCGTTTTCGTCCGTCTCATCGGAGTTCAACGGATGAGCATTGGGCTGACTAATGATGCCAACGCTGGCCCACCGAGTATGACCAAGCACAACGGCCTCGACACTCGCGGCCCCAAGGGCATGACGAAGCAATGGGTCACTGACAATCGCAGCGCGAAGCGCGCGAGTGTTGTCACCCAGTTCACCGATTTCTGCGGCGGCCTTATAAACGAAACTCAAATGTCCTTCTGGGGTTCGCACCGCCATTGATCCAAACAATGGATCCGAAGCGCGATCGGCGATTACCGCGCTAATCGCCGGTGACTGCAGATCAATTCCGTGATTGCGAACGAGGAGATGTAATCCGGCACTGTCGCGCCCACGTACTTCGAGTCGGTCGAGTGCCGAGAGTGCTTGGTGAATCGAGAGAGCAACACCTATCGCGGCTGGACTCAATGGCTCGCCTGCAGTCGCGACACCGTCAAGAAGACCAGCCACACCCTCGGCGGCTCGGAGGCGATCGCGTTGCACCGCCCATACGGCATCTTTGAGGTTCACAACTGCGGCGTTCAACCGCTCGAGTTCGATCCCTGCCAGAGCAACGTGCCCACTCGCATCAGAGTCGAGATGGTTCTCGAGTTCGACAACCTGCCGAGCAAGGCCGCCGATAAGTGTCACGGTCGACGCGTGAAGTCCAGGCACTTCGAGTAACGCCCGAACGCCTGCGACTCCAGCAAGCAATCGATCGGCAGCCGCTACCGCTTTCGCAGCATCGGAAATTGGAGCAACGACGACTGATTGAGACGCAACAACACCTGCCAACGACTGTGAGGCTGCTTCGAGGCGTTCGAGGACCTCGGCCGCTCCTGGTGGCTGGCGCAACGATGGTCGACGAACGACGGCGATAATCCCGCACATGAGGTGACCAGCCTACGCCGAGCAGGCGCTGATGACGGCTGCAACGAGGTTGTCGGCTGCGGCCTCAGCCTGCTCCAAGGTCGGGGCTTCGACCATGACCCGCACAAGGGGTTCGGTGCCGCTGAGTCGAATGAGGACACGGCCTCGGTTACCCAACGACTGTTGGACCGCGGCAATGTCGTCGGCGATGGCTTCGGCAACATCGTCGCGACGATTATCAAGTCGAACATTTCGCAACACCTGCGGGAATCGTTCCATGACCGCGCCGGTCAAGGCCGAAAGGGGTGCTTGGGCACGGCCAACGAGATCGACCAGTTGGACACCGGAAAGCACGCCATCGCCAGTCGTCGCCCGATCAGCAAAAACGATATGGCCAGACTGTTCGCCACCAAGCGAACTCGAGGTCCGAGCAAGAGCTTCGAGAACGTGGCGATCGCCCACTGGAGTCTCGACAACTTCAATTCCTTGCGCGTCCATCGCCAAACGGAAACCAAGGTTCGACATCACGGTGACGACAACGCGATCTCCGGCAAGTTGACCGCGCTCGCGCAGATCGCGTGCAAACAGCGCTATGAGTTGATCGCCGTCGACGAGTTCGCCGCGTTCATCAACTGCCAGAAGGCGGTCGGCGTCACCGTCGAAGGCCAGCCCGAGTGCCGCTCCGTTCGCAACCACTGCTTTTTGAAGATCTCCCGGATATGTCGATCCACATGCGTCGTTGATATTGCGCCCATTTGGTTGCGCATGCAGTACTTCGACATCGAGACCGAGACCGCGAAAGATCCCAGGAGCTACTGAAGAGGCCGCACCATTCGCACAATCGATCACGATGCGCATCGGGGAAACTGCAGATACTGATGACGCAACCGCGTCGCACCATTCGGCGACAGCGTTGACGTCTGTCTCGATTCCGTTTGCCGATTCTGTTTCGACGCTGGCTTCCGCACGGGCAACAAGCGCGTCGAGCGCTTGTTCAAGCGCGGTTTCCAGTTCATCGGACAGCTTGCGGCCGCCAGCAGCAAAGAACTTGATGCCGTTATCCGACCATGGGTTATGCGATGCAGAAATCACCGCACCAGGTACTCCGCGTTGCGCACAGATCCATGCAACTGCAGGAGTGGGGACAACACCCATGCTCAGCGGCTGCGCACCGCCACGAGAAAGCCCAACGGCCAAGGCCATTTCAAGACGCTCGCCCGATTCACGGGTATCGCGACCAATAACAAATGCTGTGGTTCCAAGAACCTGCGCAGCAGCCTGACCTAACGCAACAACAAGCGCGTCAGTGAACTCAGATGCGGGTCCGCGTACACCGTCGGTTCCGAATCGGAGAGTCATGAGTTAGGAAGAAACGAACTCGCCAAACAAGACGAGAACGAATAGGTCAGCGCTTCGAGTACTGCGGAGCCTTACGAGCCTTCTTGAGGCCGTACTTCTTGGATTCCTTCTTACGATCATCGCGAGTAAGGAAGCCGGCCTTCTTGAGCTCGCCGCGCAGTTCGGGATCGAGTTCGATAAGTGCTCGGGCAATGCCATGACGAAGTGCGCCGGCTTGTCCCGAAACTCCGCCACCGTCGATGTTGCACACGATGTCATAGACCTCGTCGGTGCTCGTAAGACGAAGCGGTTCGGTGAGAATCATGCGGTGAGTTTCCGACGGGAAGTAATCGGCAACTGGACGCTTGTTCACGGTGATGGCGCCTGAGCCAGGACGCAGCATGACGCGTGCAACTGCACGCTTACGGCGACCGGTTGACTGAACGAGAGGGTTCGACATTGTCTGTTCCTTGCCGCTCAGCGAGCCTTGGCGTGGGCGAATTCGATGGTCTGCGGATCCTGTGCGGAGTGATTGTGCACGGGACCGGCATACACCTTGAGCTTCTTGATCATCTGACGACCAAGACGGTTCTTCGGGATCATGCCGCGAACTGCACGACGAACTGCTTCGTCGGGCTTCTCGGCGATCAACTGACCGTAGGACTTTGTGCGCAGACCGCCCGGGTAACCGGAGTGACGATGCACGAAGAGCTTGTCGCCCTTGTTCGAGGTCAGCACAACTTTGTCGGCGTTAATCACGATGACGTGATCGCCGGTATCGATGTGTGGGGTGTACGTGGGCTTGTGCTTGCCACGAAGAATGGTTGCAACTTCGGTAGCGAGTCGACCGAGGACCATGCCTTCGGCATCGACCACGTACCACGAGCGCTGGATCTCACTGACCTTTGGGGTGTAGGTGCGCACGGCGCAGCCCTTCTGCTTGGGTCCACCCGAAGGTGGCTTTCGAACGAAAGCCCCAGCGTCGGCAGATGAACTGCGCACCGGAGCGGAGGAGAGAGCCTACGGGGAGGCCTTGAACTGAGGCAACTCGCCGATTTCAGTAGCCGACTTCCCAGAGGCAAAGCCCCTGCGGCGGGGCCACTCCCCCGGCCAGCGATCGGTCCTGGGCCCGGATGATTCCGGCCATTTCCCCGGGTCGGCGAAGGCCCCGGCCCATTTCGATCAGCGTGCCCACAATGGATCGGACCATCTGGTGGCAATAGGACGAGGCGGTGATATCGAACCGCAGGATGCCATCGCCAACCTCGTGCCAGCTGGCGTCATGGACTCGGCGCATGAGCGAGGGTTCAAATCCAGTGATCGGATTGGGCTTGGGCCGGCGACAAAAGCTCGAGAAATTGTGAAGCCCATAGAGGGCGTCACAACCCAATTGCAGTGAGTGAAGATCGAGCTCTTGCGGAACCCACCACGAAGTGGCGGCCAAAAATGGATCAGGAACTGGCCGATTCACGATGGTGTAGCGATACGAACGCGTCATTGCAGAGAAACGGGCATCGAAATCGGCAGCCGCAAGTTCCGCGTCGCGAACAACAATCGCCGGGACTGACTGCTGATTAATCGCGCGAGCCAAGCGAGCGGGCGAACCTTTTCCCGAACCGACGAGGTCGGTGTCGACGTCGAACGAAATCACCTGGCCCCACGCGTGCACCCCTGCATCGGTGCGACCCGCTACCGAAAGCACCACTGGATGTTCAACGCAGCGTTCGAGCTCAGAGCGAATGGTGCCGGCGACGGTTGTGACGCCTTCGTTCTCGGCCATCCCGCGAAACTTCGAACCGTCATACGCGATGGTCATACGCAACCGAGTGAAACCCGCAGCCGGCGCGGGAATGTCGATCACGGCGCGTTCAACATGCGCTTCGCTATCGCAACCGCTCGCGGCGTCGGTGGGTGGATCTGTGTCCAGACGCGAACCGACCGACCACAGCGGGTCGGTCGAGATCACGTTCATAACAGTCCGATCCGGACGAAGACGACTCAGACGAGTTCGATACGAGCCATCGACGCATTGTCGCCTTGGCGCGGGCCGAGCTTGAGGATTCGTGTGTAGCCACCAGGGCGTCCTTCATAACGCGGTGCGATATCGGAGAACAGCTTGGAGGCCATTTCCTTATCGCCCATGAATGACACGACCTGACGATGGCGATGAACGCCACCCTTCTTGGCCTTCGTGATGAGCTTTTCTGCGATCGGACGAAGAGCCTTGGCCTTCGCCTCGGTGGTGACAATCCCTTCGGCAGCAAACAACGACGCTGCGAGATTGGCCATCATGAGACGTTGGTGAGAGGCGCTACCGCCAAATCGCTTCGACTTACGTGGAGTTCCTGGCATGGTGGATCAGTCCCGGTTCTTGAGCGACAAACCGCGCTCGTCAAGTTTCAGAATGACCTCATCAAGCGACTTCTGACCGAAGTTCGTCACCGCAAGAAGATCATCTTCAGACTTCAGAAGAAGTTCACCAACGGTGTTGACCTGGGCACGCTTGAGGCAGTTTCGGGGACGCTCGGAAAGATCGAGGTCCTCGATAAGGAGGTCGAGATCAGGTGAGCCGGCATGGGTGATGCTGACTTCACCGAGTTCGAGACCCTGAGGCTCGTCGCTCATTTCGGCAACCAGTGTGACCAGTGCCTGAAGTGTTGAACCAGCAGAGGCAAGCGCCTCACGAGCAGTGATCGTGCCGTCGGTCTCGATATCGAGAACCAAACGGTCGAACTCCGTCGACTGTTCAACGCGAGTCGGTTCAACAGAGAACGTCACACGACGCACCGGCGAGAAGATCGAATCAACCGGAATAACACCAATGGTGTTGGTCGACTTGTTCCGCTCGGCCGACACATAGCCACGACCCTTTTCAACGGTCACGTCGACGGCAAGTCGACCTGATTCGTTGATGGTGGCGATGTGAAGTTCAGGGTTGAGAATCTCGACGTCGGAAGTCGTCACGATGTCACCTGCGGTGACCTCGGCCGGACCCTTTACGTCGATGCGAAGCGTCACTGCTTCGTCACTGTGCACCCGAAGGACGAGGTCCTTGAGGTTCAAAATGACGTCGGTGACGTCTTCGGTAACACCCTTGATGGTGTCGAATTCATGGAGAGCCTCGTCGAACCGCACCTGAGTGACGGCTGCGCCGGGGATTGATGAGAGAAGGGTGCGACGCAATGAGTTGCCAAGCGTGTGGCCAAAGCCAGGCTCGAGCGGTCCCACTGCAAACAACTGACGATCGCCATCGGCGTCGCCAAGCGCTTCAACCTTCGGTCGCTGCATAACCAGCATGTGTTCCTACCTCGGATCCGTACGTTCGATTTCGTGAACTTGCACAGGGTCGGGATGGTCCCGCCCCGGGACACTTACTTGGAATAGAGCTCGACGATGAGCTGCTCGCGCACCGGCACGTCGATCTGATCGCGGAGGGGAACCGCAAGAACAGTGGTGCTAAAGCCACCGTCTCCAGACTCGAGCCACGCCGGAGGCGTGCGATCGAGAACTTCGCGATTCCACTGGATAACGACCAGCTCACGTGTCTTGTCGCGAAGGGTGATGATGTCGCCCTTGCGAACCCGATAGCTCGGGATGTCGACGCGCTTGCCGTTGACATTGATATGTCCGTGACCCACAAACTGTCGAGCCTGCGGACGAGTCGCTGCCCAACCTGAGCGGTAGACAACATTGTCGAGACGCAGTTCAAGGAACCGGAGCATGTTCTCGCCGGTCACGCCCTCGCGGCGATTCGCTTCCTCATAAAGGTTGCGGAACTGCCTCTCGGAAAGCCCGTATGTGAAACGCGCCTTCTGCTTTTCCTGCATTTGGAGCAGGTACTCGCTCGGGTTGCCACGACGACGCGTACGTCCGTGCTCACCCGGCGGGTAGGGGCGCTTCTCAAGAGCGACAGTTTCGCCCTTCGTTCCAAAGATGTTGGTGCCAAGGCGACGCGAGACGCGTGCCTTAGGGCCGGTATAGCGAGCCATGTTCAGACCCTCCGACGCTTGGGCTGACGGCAACCGTTATGCGGGACAGGAGTGACGTCCTTGATTCCCGTTACTTCGATGCCGGCGCTCTGAATGCTGCGGATCGCGGTTTCACGACCCGAGCCTGGACCTTTAACAAGCACATCGACCTTGCGAACTCCGTGCTCCATCGCTCGCTTTGCACATTGCTCAGCGGCCATCTGCGCGGCGAACGGTGTCGACTTACGTGAGCCCTTGAAACCGACATTGCCGGCTGATGCCCACGAAAGAATGTTGCCGTCCTGATCGGAGATGCTGACGATGGTGTTGTTGAACGAGCTCTTGATGTGAGCGACGCCATGCGTGACGTGCTTGCGTTCTTTCTTGCGGGGCCGACGGCCACCACTTGCTGGCTTTGCCATTAGCGCGCCACCTTCTTCTTACCGGCAACGGTCTTCTTGGGACCCTTACGGGTACGAGCATTGGTGTGAGTGCGCTGGCCGCGAACGGGAAGACCGCGGCGGTGACGCAGACCCTGGTAACAACCGATTTCCATCTTGCGGCGGATGTCTTGATCGACATCGCGACGCAGATCGCCTTCAACCTTCAGGCTGGCATCGATGTAGCCACGAATCTTGTTGACCTCTTCATCGGTGAGGTCGCGAACTCGAGTACTTGGACTGATCTCGGTGGCTTCACAGATCTGCTTAGCAGTCGTGTTACCGATTCCGTAGATGTAGGTAAGGCTGATTTCCAGGCGCTTTTCGCGCGGGATATCAACACCGGAGATACGTGCCATGAATCAGCCCTGCCGTTGCTTGTGACGAGGGTTTTCACAAATGACCTGCACGCGACCATGGCGGCGGATCACCTTGCACTTCTCACAGATCTTCTTGACGCTTGGGCGTACTTTCACTGCGTTTGTTCCTTTCGCCCGGACTCTGCCGGGAACATCGGAGCGATCGTGTGGCCGAGGCCAAACTCCTCCGATGGGTCCGATCCTTCTGATCAGACACTCGCTTGTGTTCAGTTGTTAGGTGTTACTTGTACCGATAAGTGATCCGACCACGAGTGAGGTCGTAGGGCGTCAGCTCAACTTGGACGCGATCACCGGGCAGAATTCGGATGTAATGCATCCGCATTTTCCCAGAGATATGGGCCAAAACTTTGTGGCCATTTTCGAGTTCGACGCGGAACATGGCGTTCGGCAGCGGCTCGGTGACCGTTCCTTCCAGAACGATCGCGTCTTCCTTGGGCTTAGCCAGGACACTGACTCCTGTGTGGTGGATCTGAAAACCCCTGCTCAGGACCGCGCAAAGGCGGGTTCCCGGACGAGGGCGGACTGAAGACCCTACCGGTCGGGCCCGCTGGCTCCAAATGCGCCAAATCCTGTGTTAGGAGGGTGGTCAAGGGAGCGTCAAAATTTCCGGCCCATTGGGGCCAATAGCGATGGTGTGTTCGGCATGGGCGGCCCAAGATCCGTCGGCGGAAAGAACCGTCCAGCCGTCCTCGGTCAGGAAGGTCTCGGCCTCGCCGATGGTGACCATGGGCTCTACCGCCAGAGTCATCCCCGTCTTCAGCTTTCCGCCCTTCCCCGCCACCCCGTAGTTGGGAACCTCCGGGGCCTCATGCATCCGACGGCCGATTCCGTGGCCGACATAGTCACGAACCACGGAGTAGCCCGCCGCCTCGACCACGGCCTGCACAGCCGCGCCAATATCACCGAGGGTGTTGCCATCGACCATCGCCGCAATTCCTGCAGCGAGTGAAGCCTCGGTCACCGAAATCAGTTTCGAGGCCTCCACAGAAATCTCGCCCACTCCAGCGGTAAACGCCGCGTCGCCATGCCAACCCTCGACGACCGCGCCACAGTCCACCGAAATGATGTCGCCCTCATTCAAAACAATCGGGCCGGGGATGCCGTGGACGATCACATCGTTCGGCGAGGCACAGATCACCGCTGGAAAGCCGTGGTAGCCGAGGAAGTTCGAAGACGCTCCCCTGCTATCGATCACTTTTCGACCAATGACATCGAGCTCAGAAGTTGTCACGCCCGGACGAATCGCAGCGCGAATTTTTTCGTGCATTTCCGCAACCACGCGACCAGCAGCACGCATGTGGCGAAGCTCATCTTTCGTGCGAGCTTTCATGCCCGACTCAGTTTGAAAGTCGAGCGTCGATTGCGCTCAGGAGCCGAGCGAAAACCTCGTCAGGAGAACCAAGCCCGTCGACTTGAACAAGCGAACCGCTTGCTGCATAAAAGTCAATGGTTGGCTGAGTTTCTGAGGTGTACGCAGCAAGACGCTTCGCAATTGACTCCGGCGTATCGTCGGCACGCTGCTGAACTTCACCGCCGCACTTGTCGCAGACCCACTCTGATGAGGGAGGCGCAGCAACAGAGTAAATCGCTCCACATTTTGCGCACACGCGACGGGAAGAAATGCGCTCGAGCACAACCTCTTCGGGAACAAGAAGGTCGATTGCGACATCAATGGTCGCGAACTTCGCCATTCCTTCTGCTTGCACAACCGTGCGCGGAAAACCATCGAGAAGAAAACCATTCGCCTTCACATCGGATTCAGCGAGACGTTCTTCCACAACACCGAGAATGATTTCATCAGAAACGAGCCCGCCGCCATCCATCACAGCTTTGGCTTCGATCCCCAAAGGAGTTCCAGCAGCCACAGCGGCGCGCAACATGTCGCCGGTAGAAATATGTGGCGTTCCGTAATGCACTGAAAGCCGCTCGGACTGTGTGCCCTTGCCCGCTCCCTGCCTTCCGAAGATAAGCAGACGAGCAGTCATTACTTCAGGAATCCTTCGTAATTACGCATCATGAGCTGGCTATCGATCTGCTTCATCGTCTCGAGGGCAACACCCACGGCGATAAGGATCGAGATACCAGTGAACGACACCTGCGTGCCGGGGAGATACGTGGTCAGGACGTAGGACGGAATAAGAGCGATGGCAGCAATGAACAGAGCGCCAGGAAGCGTGATGCGAGAAAGCACCTTGGCCAGATAACGCTCGGTCTGGGGACCGGGACGAATGCCCGGGATGAAACCACCCTGCTTACGAAGCTGATCGGCCTGCTTGACCGGATCGAAGGTGATCGCTGTGTAGAAGTAGGCGAAGCCAATGATCAGAAGGCCGAAGATGATCATATGAATTGGCGCGTTTGGTGTGACCAGGTTCGAGTTCACCCAGTCCTGCATGGTCTTGCCCCAACCATCGGAGGGGAGAACAAAACTCAGGAGCTGCGGGAGATACAACACCGAACTCGCGAAGATGATCGGGATAACACCTGATTGGTTGACTTTGAGCGGGATGTACGTGCTCTGTCCGCCGTACTGACGGCGACCGACGACGCGCTTCGCGAACTGCACCGGAATCCGACGCTGGCCTTGTTCGACATAGACGATTGCCACCGTGATGAACCCGTATCCGAGAAGCACCATACCGACAGCAACCCAGCCACCGTTTGCCTTGATTGTTGCCATCTGACTGGGAAGCAGCGAAACAACTGAGGCGAAAATCAGCAACGACATGCCGTTGCCGATACCTCGTTGTGTCATGAGTTCGCCGATCCACATGAGGAGTGCCGTGCCAGTCGTGAGCGTCAGCACAATGAGCAGGACGCGCCCGACAGTGAAATCGGGGATGAGGTCAAGACCGGAAGTGTTACCTCGGGTAAGCCCGCCGCCACCGTTATGGAACAGGTAAGCCAGACCAGTCGCCTGCAAAATCGCAATACCCATCGTGACATAGCGGGTCCATTGCGTGATCTTGCGCTGACCGACTGCGCCCTGGTTCTGCCATTCCTCAAGTTTGGGAATAACGACGCCAAGGATCTGCATAATGATCGAGGCGGTGATGTACGGCATGATGCCGAGCGCAAAAATCGCGAAGTTTGTGAGACCGCCGCCAGAGAAGAGCTTCAAGAATGCGAGCACGCCGCCCGAGTCGGCCTGCGACTTGAGCTGCTTGAGCGCGGCCGTGTCGATTCCGGGAACGGGAAGATGCGCGCCCAGTCGATACAGGGCGATCATCAGGAACGTGAACAGGACCTTGTTACGAAGGTCCTGGACCTTGAAGATGTTCTTCAGGTTGGTGAGCACCGAGGTCACTCCTACCGCTGGCTACGAGGCCAGCAGCTCGTCAACGATCGTCAGCGGTTCGTAAACTGGTTGCCCTTTGCGGGAGGACGACGCTCGCCCCATGGCAAAGGAATGATTTCAACGGTGCCGCCTGCAGCGGTGATTGCCGCTTCGGCCGACTTTGAGACTGCATGCGCACGCACGGTGACGGGACGTGAAAGTTCTCCACGACCAAGCACCTTCACGAGCGAGCCCTTACCGACGAGGCTCTTACCCAGCAGCGAGATCGGATCGACAATGTCGAGACCTGACTCGTGGATGGTGTCGAGGTTGATCGCCTGGTATTCGACGCGGAAGGGGTTATTGAAACCGCGAAGCTTCGGGACACGCATATGCAGCGGGTTTTGACCACCCTCGAAACGAGCGGGAATGGTCGTACGCGCTTTCTGGCCCTTGGTACCGCGGCCTGCGGTCTTGCCGCCCTTGCCACCAATGCCGCGGCCGACGCGCTTGCGGCGACGGTTAGAGCCCTCAGCGGGCTTGAGATCATGAATCTTCACGATGTCCTCACTTACTGGTCGAGCCGGGCTCGACCTCTTCGACAGTAATGAGATGCGGGACACGAGCGATCATGCCGCGGATTTCAGGACGGTCGGGAAGGGTGTTGGTCTTGCCGATACCACGGAGACCAAGTGCACGCAGTGTTCCGCGATGCTTGGGCTTCGTGCCGATCGATGACTTGATTTGAGTGACCTTAAGTTCTGCCATCACGCGACCTCATTGGGAACGTGGGGGCCACGCTCGGAAAGCTTGAATGCTTCGAGCATGCCCTTGGGAACAAACTCTTCGGGAGCAAGGCCGCGAAGTCGAGCGACTTCGTTGGGATCCTTGAGACCCTGCAAACCAGCGATGGTTGCGCGAGCCACATTGATGTGGTTCGAGGAACCAAGTGACTTACAGAGAACATCGTGGATGCCAGCTTCTTCGAGAATGGCGCGTGCAGCACCACCAGCGATCACACCAGTACCGGGAGCAGCGGGCTGAATAAGCACGCGTCCGGCACCCATGCGTCCGACGATGGGATGGGTCACGGTTGATCCGGCCAACGGCACCTTGAACAGGTTCTTGCGAGCCTCTTCGGTGCCCTTTTGAATGGCCAGCGGAACTTCCTTGGCCTTGCCGTATCCGAGACCGACATGGCCGGCACCGTCACCGATCACCACGAGAGCGGTGAAAGAGAATCGACGACCGCCCTTGACGACCTTGGCAACTCGGTTGATGTTGATCACGCGTGACTCGCGAAGTGCGAGAGCGTCAGCGTTGAGGGCCATCAGAACTCCAGTCCAGCTTCTCGGGCGGCATCGGCAACTGCGGCGACACGACCGTGGTAGAGGAAACCACCACGATCGAAGACGACCTTGTCGATACCAGCAGCCTTGGCGCGCTCAGCGAGGAGCTTGCCGACTGCGGTTGCGGCGGCGATGTTGCTGGTGCCGCCAGTGACGACACCGGTCTCGACCGATGATGCAGCAGCAATTGTGCGGCCGCTGATGTCGTCGATGACCTGTGCATTGATATGACGGTTGGATCGGTAGACCGCCATACGAGGACGCGTCGCGGTGCCACGCACCTGCTTGCGAACTCGACGGTGACGGCGGATCCGCGCGTCGCGCTTTTGCTGTGCCTTGTCGCTCATGCCTACTTACCTGCCTTGCCGGCTTTGCGGACGACGTACTCGCCCTTGTACCGGACGCCCTTGCCCTTGTAAGGCTCAGGCTTACGGATTGCACGGATGTCTGCGGCCACCTGGCCGACAGTTTCTTTATCGGTTCCCTTGATGAAAATCTGTGTTGGGACAGGAACCTCAAAAGTGATGCCAGCCGGAGCAACAACGCTCACGGGATGACTGAAACCAAGAGCGAGATCAATTGCGGTGTCGCCCTTCGCTGTGGCGCGGTAACCGACACCAATAATCTCAAGTTCCTTGACGAAGCCTTCGCTCACGCCAACGACCATGTTGTTCACTAGCGAACGGACAAGACCATGCAGCGCACGGTTCTGACGTTCGTCGTTGGGACGTTCGACGATGAGTTCTGTGCCTTCCTGACGGATGGTGATCTCACCGGGAATGTCGCGTTCAAGTGTTCCCTTGGAACCTTTCACGGTGACGTGCTGACCAGCGATTGAAACCTCAACGCCAGCAGGTACCGGGATAGGAGCGCGTCCTACTCGTGACATGTCAGCCCCTTACCAAACGAAACACAGGATCTCGCCGCCCATGCGACGCTTTCGCGCCTCACGGTCGGTCATCAGACCCTGACTGGTGGACAGGACAGCGACTCCAAGGCCACCGAGAACCCGAGGGATCTTGTCGGCCTTGATATAGACGCGGAGGCCCGGCTTCGACACGCGCTTGACACCAGAGATGACGCGCTTGCGTTCGGGCGAATACTTCATGGTGACGGTGAGAACTGAACCGGGACGGTTCGGATCGTCAGCGATGGTGAAGCTCTCGATATAACCCTCGGAAAGGAGGAGTTTGGCGAGTGCTTCTTTCACCTTGGATGAGGGCATGCGTACTTCATCGTGCATCGCGGTGTTCGCGTTGCGGATGCGGGTGAGCATGTCGGCGATGGGGTCTGTCATTGTCATGTCGTCGCCTCCCCTACCAGCTGGCCTTTTTGAGACCAGGAATTTCGCCAGCGTGTCCGAGTTCGCGAAGGCAAATCCGACACAGCTGGAACTTGCGGTACACGGCACGTGGCCGTCCACACTTCTGGCAACGGGAATATGCCCGCACCTTGAACTTCGGGGTGCGACGTTGCTTATTAACGAGCGCCTTTTTGGCCATTACTGCTGCCCCTCACGCTTGAACGGGAAGCCGAAAGCATCGAGTAGGGCTTTGCCCTCGGCATTGGTCTTGGCAGTGGTCACGATTGTGATGTCGAAGCCGCGGGGGGCGTCGATCTTGTCGTAATCGATTTCCGGAAACATGAGCTGTTCGGGAAGACCAAAGGTGTAGTTACCGTGTCCGTCGAAGGACTTCGGAGACAACCCGCGGAAATCGCGGATACGGGGAATCGCCAGGCTGATAAGCCGGTCGAAGAATTCCCACATGCGATCGCCGCGAAGTGTGACCTTCACGCCGATGGCATTGCCTTCACGCAGCTTGAAAGCAGCGACGGACTTCTTGGCCTTGGTCACAATGACCTTCTGGCCGGTGATCAGTTCGAGGTCGCGCACAGCGCCATCGATCAGTGAAGACTGAACGAGGGCCTTGCCGACGCCGGAGTTGATCACGATCTTCTCAAAACGCGGGACCTGCATGATGTTGCCGAGTTCCAGCGTGTCCTTAAGTTGGGCACGGATCTCGTCGTTGTAGCGGGTCTTCAGACGGGGAATAGTCGCAGTTGCGGTGCTCATGCGAGGTCTCCTTCACACTTGCGGCAGATCCGGACCTTGGTGCCATCGGGCTCGAAGCGATAACCGACACGAGTCGGCTTGCCGCATGCGTTGCACACGATGGCGACGTTCGATGCCGGAATCGGCATTTCTTTATCGATGATGCCGCCGGTGTTGGTCTGACTGACAGGCTTCTGATGCTTCTTGGCAATGTTGACACCGTCGACGATGACCTTTCCCTTTTCGGGAATGGATCGAGTGACGGTACCGGTCTTGCCGCGGTCCTTACCGGACAGCACCTGGACACGGTCGCCCTTGCGGATTTTCATCACAACACCTCCGGGGCGAGTGAAACGATTCGCATGAACTTCTTGTCACGCAGTTCACGGCCAACTGGGCCGAAGATGCGCGTGCCACGAGGCAGCAAGTTGTCAGTGATGAGCACAGCTGCGTTCTCGTCGAACTTGATGTACGAACCGTCGGGACGACGCTTTTCTTTCTTGACGCGAACGACGACGCACTTGACGACGTCACCCTTCTTTACGCCGGCGCCAGGAATGGCGTCCTTGACCGTGGCGACAAAGATGTCACCGATCGAGGCGTAGCGGCGACGCGTGCCACCAAGAACCTTGATGCAAAGAACTTCCTTCGCACCACTGTTGTCGGCAACCCGGAGTCGGGATTCCTGCTGGATCATCGTGCACGCTCCAGGACATCAAGAAGACGCCAGCGCTTTGTCTTAGAAAGCGGACGGGTCTCCTGCACACGAACCTTGTCGCCCACGTTGAGAACGTTGCTCTCGTCGTGGACGTACAGCTTGTTCGTGCGCTGAACGGTCTTGTTGTAACGAGGGTGACGCACGCGGTCTGTCACTGCGACAACAGCGGTTTTGTCCATGGAGGTCGAAACGACCATGCCCTCACGAATTTTGCGCGGATTGGCGCGCTCGGTGGCCGTGGTTTCCTCAGCCATCAGGCGTTCTCCTCGTTCTTCGACAGCGCTTCGGCTGCCGCGATTTCGCGACTGCGCAACTCGGTATTGAGCTGTGCAACCTGCTTGCGAACAACGCCCAGGCGAGCGGTGTTGTCGAGCTGACCAGTGACGTGCTGGAAACGAAGGTTGAAAAGTTCTTCCTTCGAAGACGCCAGCTTGTCGAGCAGTTCGCCGTCGCTGATGTCACGGAGTGATTCTTTGGTCTTTGCCATCAGAAGCCCTCCTCACGGGCAACGAAGCGAGCCTTGATCGGCAGCTTCTGGATGGCCCGGTCAATTGCCTCGCGGGCAACCTCAGGGTCGTTGTAGGAAAGTTCGAACATGACGCGCCCAGGCTTCACAACAGCAACCCAACGTTCGGGGTTGCCCTTGCCAGAACCCATGCGGGTTTCTGCCGGCTTTTGAGTAACGGGCTTGTCCGGAAACACGTTGATCCAGACCTTGCCGCCACGCTTGATATGACGAGTCATCGCGATACGAGCGGCTTCGATCTGACGGGCGGTGATCCAACCCGGCTCAAGGGCCTGGATGCCGTAATCACCAAACGTGACTTCGGTTCCACCCTTTGACTGACCCTTCATGCGACCGCGCTGTTGCTTGCGGTGCTTGACCTTCTTTGGCATCAACATAATCAGTCACCATCCCCAGGACGGAAGTGCGGGGTCTCGTGATGCTGACGAGTTGAACGCTCGATTTCCTCTTCCTCGGCGAGCAGACGCTCGAGTTCGGGATCGGCTTCCTTCACCAGCGGTGTTGCTTCGAGATCTTCGACGATTTCGGAATCGGCATCGCGCTTGCGACCAGCAGCCGAAGACACAACCTTGCGGGGACGAGCGTCGCCTGAGGTTTCGCCAACAGCCATTGCCGCTTCGCGGGTGGCCTTGTCATCGAGAACGCTCTTGTACGGAAGGATGTCGCCCTTGTAGAGCCAGACCTTTACGCCAATACGTCCGTAGGTGGTCTTTGCTTCACGGAAGCCGTAATCGATATCGGCACGAAGGGTGTGCAACGGCACACGACCTTCGCGGTACCACTCGGTACGTGACATTTCAGCGCCACCAAGACGACCTGCACACTGGACACGAATGCCGAGAACGCCAGCCTTCTGTGCGTTCTGCACCGCGCGCTTCATGGCACGACGGAATGCGACACGACCAGCAAGCTGATCAGCAACACCCTGAGCAATGAGTGCAGCGTCGAGTTCGGGCTGTTTGATCTCTTGGATATTGAGCTGCACCTTGTTGTTACCGGAGATCTTGGTGAGGCCGGCACGAAGGCGATCGGCTTCTGCACCACGACGACCGATAACGATGCCTGGACGAGCGGTATGCACGTCGACACGAAGACGATCGCGAGTGCGCTCGATCTCAACACGGCTGATTGCCGCGTGCGGCAACTGCGTCATGAGATAGTCGCGGATCTGCCAGTCCTGAATGAGATTGTCGGAATACTCGCGACGATCGGCAAACCAACGCGACTTCCAGTCGGTGGTCACGCCGAGGCGGAACCCGTAAGGGTTGACCTTCTGACCCATCAGTCTTCCTTCCCGTCAGTCTTGACGGCTTCGTCGGACACTGCTTCTTCGGTGACCGTTTCTTCGGTCACTGCTTCAGCAATAACCTCATCGTCGGTTTCCGCATGATCATGTTCGTGGTCATGTTCGTGGTCATGATCGTGATCATGATCTTCTTCAACCTTGCGCTCAGCCTTAGCCTGGCGGCTACGGGCAACGCGTTCACGGCGAGCTTCAGCAGCAGCGCGTCCACCAGAGACACGACCACTTGCGGCTTCACGTTCACGCAACTTCTCAAGATCGTCAGCAGCCAAACGGCTCACGATGATCGTGATGTGGCAGGTGCGCTTACGAATACGCGTCGCACGACCACGGGCACGGGGACGCCAACGCTTCAGCGTCGGGCCTTCGTCGGCGAAGCATGCGGAAACAAACAATTCGTCGGCAGGAATTTGGTTGTTGTGCTCAGCGTTGGCGATAGCCGACTCGAGACACTTCAGAACGACGCGAGCGATGTCGCGTTCAGCAAGTTCGAGCACCTCAAGTGCTCGGGCTACCGGAAGTCCGCGGATGAGATTGAGAATCTCACGGGCCTTATACGCCGATGAACGGACGTACTTGACCTCGGCGCGTACGCCCGGACGCTCGTTGGTCTTCGCACCGAAGGCCATCAGCGGCGTCCCTTCTTCTCTTGACCAGCATGGAACCGGAAGGTTCGAGTTGGCGCGAACTCACCAAGCTTGTGGCCAACCATGGCCTCGGTGACATACACCGGGACATGCTTGCGACCATCGTGAACGGCCATCGTGTGTCCGACCATCTCGGGGATGATCGTGGAACGACGTGACCAGGTCTTGATGACCTTCTTTTCGTTCAGTTCGTTGAGTGCGTCGACCTTCTTGAGAAGATGGTCGTCGACAAACGGACCCTTTTTGAGGCTGCGAGGCATTTCGTCCTCTCCTAACGCCGCGAGCCGCGGGTGCGGCGACGACGGACAATGAGTTTCTGAGACGGCTTGGTCTTGTCGCGTGTACGACCTTCGGGCTTGCCCCAAGGAGACACAGGATGACGACCGCCGGAGGTCTTACCTTCACCACCACCATGTGGATGGTCGACCGGGTTCATGGCCACACCGCGGGTTTGAGGCTTAACGCCCTTCCAACGGTTACGACCGGCCTTACCGATCTTGATGAGTTCATGTTCGGAGTTACCAACTTCACCGACAGTGGCGCGGCAGTCGATCGGAACACGACGCATTTCGGTGCTTGGAAGACGAAGAGTGGCGTAATCGCCCTCTTTGGCAACGAGCTGAATGCTCATGCCGGCGCTACGGCCCATCTTTCCGCCACCACCGGGCTTGAGTTCGACGTTGTGCACGACAGTACCGACCGGGATGTAACGCAGCGGAAGCGCGTTACCCGGACGGATGTCTGAACCCTGGCCACTTTGCAGAATGTCGCCAACCTGCACACCCTTCGGGGCGAGGATGTAACTCTTCGCTCCGTCGTGGTAATGCAGCAGCGCAATACGGCAGGTGCGGTTCGGGTCGTATTCGATCGCGGCGACTGAGGCGGGAACGCCATCCTTGACGCGACGGAAGTCGACAAGACGGTAACGCTGCTTGTGACCGCCGCCCTTATGACGAGCGGTCTTGCGGCCGTAACTATTACGACCACCAGTGCGGTGCTTGGGGACGAGGAGCGACCGTTCCGGCGTGTCCTTCGTGATCTCCGCAAAATCGGAGACAGTCTGGAAACGACGGCCGGGGCTAGTCGGTTTGCGTTTACGAAGAGCCATGGTTCCTTACCCCTCGAACAATTCGATGCGGTCGCCAGCGGCGAGAGTGACGAAGGCGCGCTTTTGGCCCGTCTGAGAACCAAAGGTTCCGTTGCGACGATTGCGCTTGCGCTTGCCATTGCGGTTGAGCGTGTTGACGTTGAGCACCTTGACGCCGAAGATCGACTGGATTGCGTCGTGGATCTCGGGCTTTGAAGCGTCGGGGTGAACAACAAACGTGTACACGTTGTTTTCGAGAAGGGCGTAGCTCTTCTCGCTCACTACCGGACGAATGATGACATCACGAGGATTTTTCACTTCGATGCCTCCACGTTCGGCAGGGTTGACTTAGTGAACACAACGAAGTCCGAAACAAGGACGTCGTAGGTGTTGAGTTCAGCGGTCTCGATGATGTGAACTTCGCCAAGGTTTCGGAAGCTCTTCCAGGCAGCGACATCGCCACGATCGAGAACCAACAGAATCTTGCCTTCGATGCCGAGAGCAGCAAGAGCCGCAACCGCACCCTTGGTTGAAGGCGTAGCAAAGTTCCATTCATCGACGACGATGACCTTGCCCTCTGACGCACGGTCGGACAGTGCCGAACGAAGCGCGAGCTTGATCATTTTCTTCGGTGTCTTTTGGGCATAGCTGCGTGGCTTCGGGCCGAGCGCAACGCCACCACCGATGAAGTTGGGGGAACGAGTCGAGCCGGCACGGGCACGACCGGTGCCCTTCTGCTTCCAAGGCTTGGCCCCGCCGCCACGAACTTCAGCGCGGGTCTTGGTACTTTGCGTTCCAGAACGACGAGCCGCGAGTTGTGCGGTCACGACCTGGTGCATCACCGAGACGTTCGGTTCGATGCCAAACGTTGTGGCATCGAGTTCGAGAGAACCAGCATCGGTGCCAGCTGGCGTCTTAACGGTCACAGTTGCCATCACGCATCACCCTTCGTGTGGATCTTCACTGCGTCGCGGATAACCACGATGCCGCCCTTGGGGCCAGGCACCGCGCCGCGCACGAGCAGCAAGTTCTTTTCGGGATCGGCAGACACAACACGCAAGTTCAGCGTGGTGACTTTCTCTGCACCCATACGACCCGCCATGCGCGTGCCCTTGAACACGCGGCCGGGGGTGGCGCAGGCGCCGATCGAGCCGGGAGCACGATGGACTCGGTGGGCACCATGGGATGCGCGCTGGCCTTTGAAGTTGTGACGCTTCATCGTTCCGGCGAAACCCTTGCCCTTGCTCACGGCAGTGACGTCAACGAACTCGCCAGCAGCGAGAGTATCGACTTTGATTTCCTGTCCAACTTCGAAGTCGTCAACGTTGTCGAGACGAAGCTCGAGCACGCGCTTGCCGGCAGCAACGCCAGCTTTTTCGAAGTGACCGCGATCGGGGCTATTCAGCTTGCGTGCGTCCTTCTCACCGAAGGTCACCTGCAACGCGTTGTACCCATCGCGTTCAACGGTCTTGATCTGCACCACGCGCATTGGAGCGACGTGCAGCACGGTCACGGGAACAACGCGGTTGGCGTCATCCCATACCTGTGTCATGCCGACTTTTTCGCCGACTACTGCTTTGTTCGCCATAACGGCAACGATCTTTCTGTTGTGGTTTGCGTCGAGTCGGACATGCGGGGACGGGCCCTTCATGCCAACGCTCGGCACGGGAAAACCCGGCCGAGCGCCTGTCGGTTGTGCTGCGGGGTATCTACCGAAGTAGACCGTCGCAGACGTCGGTTCGATCGACGTAGAGGTGCGGCTGGTGGTCTTCCGAAGAAGACCCCTGTTGCACGGAGGTGAAACTCTAGGGGTTCAGCGGTCTTGGACCAAATCCCGGATTTTTGGAGAAATGGGCCGATCAACTCTGGTTGTGTACCACGTCTACGTGGTACAAATGACTTATGGCCAATCCTGAGATTTTAGATCGAATCAGCGCACTTCTCCACAGCCCCGACGACACCACCGTCAACACCTCGATGCGCCTGCCTGTCACCCTTCGTGAGGCCGCTGCCCTTGCCACCGAGCACCTCGGAGTAGCCCCTTCCACCACGGCCTATACCGCTCAGCTCCTTCGCTCGGACATCGAGGCAGCGCTCTTGGCTGCCGTTCTCGAGGCCCACTACCAAGAAGAGCCGTCCGATCGACCCTCTCTCGCCGAAATCACCCTCGGAGTAGCCGAAATCGACGCCAATCCCCTCGCCCGGCGACCCGACCTCATCACGAAAGCAGCTGAGGAAATCGTGGCCACCCACCCAGAGGCAACTCCCGATGAGGTCCTCCTCTGGGCCGAAGCTCAGTTTGTGATCCGTTCATGACCATGGTGATCCTCGACAACGAAGCCGTACAAGCAATTTTGCAACCTCACCATCCCAAGTTCCGCAGTGTGGCTGCCCGGGTTGAGGCGGCGCGATGGAGATCGGCGAACCACACCCAGGTTTCCCTTCATGTTCCCGCGACCGTCCAGGTAGAAGCCGGCTGGGACCGAACCTCCCCGAGCGCGGCCCGACTCAACCGCTACCCAATCACAATCAGCCCGCTGGACGCTTCCACAGCAGATGCCGCGGCGCGCCTCGTCACCGAGCATTCAGTTACGCCAGCAGACGCGCACATTGGCGTGCTTTGTCAGAAACACGCGACTCAAGGCACGCGCGTAATCGTTCTCACAAGTGATCCCGAAGACATTTTGCGCGTCGCCAATTCTGCCCCCGTTACAGCGCTTCGAATCTGGCTGTGAGTTACAGACCCATTCGCTTTGTCACGCCGTGGTCGCGTCCGGCGGTGTAACCACCGTCGACGGCAATTGTTTGGCCGGTAACGAACGACGCATCGGGTGATGCAAGGAACGCAGCAACTGCAGCGATTTCTGAAGGTCGGCCAAGGCGACGAAGCTTGTGCTCTTCTTTGATCTCCATGAGCATCTCGTTCATCTCGGGATCGCCAAGACCGCGCAACATCGGCGTGTCGATGAATCCCGGGCAAATCGAATTCACACGGATGCCTTGACGGCCGTAATCAATAGCCATGTTCTTCGTAAGAATCGCAACGCCGCCCTTCGACGCGTTGTACGAACTTCCGCCTGCTGTTCCCTCAAGACCTTCAACACTGGCGACAGTGATGACACTCCCCCGCTCTCCGTCAACAAGGTCTTGCGCAAGCATCTTGATGATGACGTGCTTACACGTGGTGAACGTGCCAGTGAGATTGATATCGAGTGTGCGCGTGAACGTTTCGACATCAACAAGGTGCACGGGACCGCCAGCGGGAATCCCGGCGAATGTGCACACAGCATCGATTCGGCCAGTGAGCTTCGAGGCTTCGTCGACCCACGCGACAATCGCTGCTTCATCGGTCACATCGACATGGGTGAACGTGGTCGGCTGCGCCGCGCCTTTTACTGGAGGCTGCACATCGGAGCCAGCAACGATTGCGCCTTCAGCCAGGAATCGTTCCACCGTTGCTGCACCGAGGCCCGATGACGAACCGGTAACCAAAATGACCTTGCCATCGAAACGACCCATGACTTCCCCCAAAGATTCGGCGACCGCACTCTGCGATCGGTGAGGTTCGAAACCTACATCGCGCAGCGACACCACGAGTCGCCCGTGCGCCTCAAAACGAAACATGCCCCCGCCGAAGCGAGGGCATGTTTCAGATTTTCAGTTCTGAACGAATCAGACCTGTTGGATCTTGATTTCGATGTCGACACCGGCCGGGAGGTCGAGACGCTGGAGCGAATCGACGGTCTTCGGGGTGGGATCAACGATGTCAAGGAGACGCTTGTGAATACGCATCTCGAAGTGCTCGCGTGAGTCTTTGTCCTTGAAAGGACCGCGAATAACGGTGTAGCGGTGCTTCTCGGTTGGAAGGGGCACCGGACCACGGACCGTTGCACTCGTGCGGATGACGGTTTCCACGATCTTCTTCGTCGACTGGTCGACGATTTCGTGGTCATACGCCTTCAGACGGATGCGGATCTTCTGCTTGTCAGCCATGTTCAGTTTCGACCGATCACTTGAGGATCTTGGTGACGCGGCCGGCGCCGACGGTACGACCACCTTCACGGATGGCGAAGCGCAAGCCTTCTTCCATCGCGATGGGGTGGATAAGTTCAACAGTCATCTCGGTGT
>Ga0209296_1000375_pt1 | contig 38497 bp, 47 predicted proteins | sample S_130206_EF_Meta_FD_187319 | JGI IMG/M metagenome (GOLD analysis project Ga0209296, IMG submission 187319) | Freshwater microbial communities from Lake Simoncouche, Canada to study carbon cycling - S_130206_EF_MetaG (SPAdes) (version 2) | ecosystem: Environmental > Aquatic > Freshwater > Lake ... | reverse complement strand
GTCCATATATCAGGAGTAGAATGTACAATAATTGTATTGTAATCAATATCTATTGATGTGTTTGAGTCTAAATATTGATGAAATCTATCATTTTCATTTACTTCATCACTACAATTAAAATATTGAGTTTTTACTGGTATCTTTTTACTAATATAATCGTAAATATATCCTTTAGCAGCATTTGCATATCCGCTAGTACCATTCTGACAAATATACAGTATAGATTTATCTTTATATGAAAATGTATCGTTCATTATAACATTATTCTTTCTGAAGATATAACTATGTAACAAATTAAATTTGTCAGTAGAAACCATTATTTTAAATCTTTAAGTAACTTTGCAATACAAGCCATAAAAGTAATCTCACGATTTACAACCATTGCACTTTGATATATATATTCTGCCAAAGTTAAAATTACAAGTGTCTGTTTATTATTTGAATATTCATCCACCTTATCAAACAATACTTCATAAATCTCTTCATAGTGTTTGATATCACTATCCGCAACTAATTGCCTAATATCATTAAAAGCAGTTGAACTACGACTCTTTAATAAGTCTACAATCTTGTTCTTAACATCAACATTGGTACTATTCAATTCACTAATCTTAATCTTATTATCAATAACACTTTGTTGACTATAATTAAGAATCTTACGAATGTCTGGATAGTATGTATTAACAATATATCCCAAATCTTCTGGTGTGTATTGTACAGTTTCTTTGTCTAAAATAGTCTTTAAATGTACCGCTACTTCTTTCTTACTCAATGGTTCAATCTTATATGTCTGACAACGGGAAACTAGAGCAGGAATAATCTTTTCTACATAGTTACAAGTCAAAATAAACCGTGTAGTCAAACTATAGGTTTCCATCATATTACGAAGAGCGGCTTGAGCTTCCGGACTCAAGAAGTCCGATTCGTCAAGAATAATAACTTTAATCTTTCTAAATCCAACACTACTAGCAAAACTCTTAATCTTGGTTCTTACATTATCTACACTGTTTTCATCTGATGCATTGATATACATTACATCACAATCAATGTTCTTTGTAATTGTCTTAGCCAATGTTGTCTTACCAGTACCAGCAGTACCATAAAACAACAAATGTGGAATATCGTGTTTTTCAATATAACTCTTTACAGTATCCTTTAGCTGTTGATTTCCAATATAATTTTCTAATGTGTTGGGACGATACTTCTCAACCCACAGATAATGTTGCGTTTCAGTCTGTTTAATTTCTTCAAATTCAATAAAACCCATATCTTTAATAGTTTACCACAAAAAATGTAAATGTCAACTCATAAAAAACCCCGTATACTTTACAATATACGGGGTCACATTCATTAATAATAATTAATCAATACTCTTGACTTCAACGAGGTAATATTCAGCAGTAATGTCACCACATACGAATTCAACACTTGCCAATCCAGCTTCACTTACCTTCAAGTGAGCATTGGTACAATCCCTATTAGCAAGAAGAATTTCCTTTAGATGATTTGCATTGAAGTTAATGTTCTTGGTAACAGTATCTTTACCTTCAACAGCATTTACTGCCAATTTAATACGATTACTATTGATACTTGAATAACCAATAATCATTTCCAACTTACCTTTCTTATTCATCATCAATGTAAATGTATCTACATCAGCCAATGCACCTTTAGATGATACAAACTTAGAAATAAATTCAGCATCCAATGGAATTTCAACCGTAAACGATGGAATCTTCTTAAGTGGAGGAGCTGATGGAATTACACTCAAGTCTGCAATAACATACTGTACATCAGTACTTTCGTCACTGAATACTACACTAGTAATCTTATCACCAACTTTATTATATTCTGTCTTGATTTCATCTTTCAATACACCAAGAAGTTTAACCAACTTTGATGTATCGTTGATACCCAATTCACCATCTTCTAAATCACTGAAGTTGTTGAGGGTTACCTTCAATAGAACATTCTTATCCTCTGTAATTGCGTTTGTAATCAATTGTTTGTTTGATGTATTCGCAACCCACTTTACGGATTCGACTGTTCCACCTAGATAATATTTATTAATGAATGTTTTTAATGTTTCTTTTGTCATAACTTTTTTAATATACCACTGTTTTTTTGTTTTGTCTATTTTTTATTTTGATTCGAAGTCAAAAAATTGTTTAGCTGTATCTGTACAATCGTCCGGCAAAATTATGCAGGGAGTTCCGTCAACTTTAAATAAATCATTTGGTGAAATATAAAAACATCCTATCTTATAGTCTGCATATGCTACACTTCTCATTTGATAATATACTTTTGCATCAAAATCGGTTGTTCTAAATTCAATATAATATACTTTTGGGTCACTTAATCTATATAATTGACTACTTGGTATATGCAATGCATTACAACGGATTTGATTTTTATTAAATTCCACATATGGTCCCCGTTGTCCTATAACCACTCTGTTATAACCATTAGAAATAACAAAATGTGGAACATTTAGATACAGAGGGATATTCAATCCACTCTCTAATGGAATGGTTAACATTTCTTTATATTTACTCATAATAATTAAAATCCGAAAAACTCACTAGCTTTAGCATCATTTTCATTAGGATAATCCCAACCAAGAACCTTATAAAAGTCTTCCAATTTACTCTTTAGTTCTTGTTCATACATTGCTTCACGGTCAACATACTTCAAAATAAATTCCATAATTTCATCAGGATCAGTACCGTCAGCTTTCATAGCCAACCCTTCAATACCATATTCATTTTGTTTCATGTATACCCACTTGATTTTTTGACCATGTAGAATCTTAGGAATAACTTTAATCAAATTCCATTTAACCAACAAATCATTGTAAGCCAATGCAGCTTTAGCTTGTGCTGGTGTACCACTTACAAACTTAAATGCTTGTCGTTTATTACTATCATATATTTTGGTTTTATCTAGACTACTGAACTTGACGCTTGTGTTCTTAGCAATATCAATAACATTCAATGTTTTGATACTGTCTTTAAAGTCTAGAATGTTCTTATCAATAGTCTCTTTATCTACCTTTTTAAGTAAGTCAATTAAGAAACCATGCATGAATGACCTGAATTTAGCTGGAAATGATGTTCGTACAACGTCAATACCTTTTACTTCCAATTCATCACATACTACACCACCTTTATTGATAATGAATTGACAATAACGTTTCTTAGCCAACCAAAATGATGTCTTTGCAATAACTTCTTGTTTTGCATCAAAACGATGATTTTGAACATTAAACATACGGTCTGCCATAATATCAAACATCTTGTTTACATATATTTGTGATTCTTCAGTTACTTTTAAAATAGCATCCGTCATTTGTTTTTCATCATTCAAATCTATATCAGGCATAGTTTTCTTGATGATAGGTAAAGCACTAGCAAAACATGAATCGGTGTCTACATATATAACATAATCTTTATTATCAGGTTCATTCAATGTTTTCTTGAAATATTGATTCATTGATTTTTCCGCCGTCTTGATAATATCTTGACCTGTTAATGTTACCGCTGCGGCATTGTCCTTATCATAAAAACGGAACACAGGTAGACCCAAGCAACCGTAAATACTGTTAAGCAAAATCTTTTGAATCTTTTGTCTGTTATCATAGAATTCATATAACTCCCATTCTTTTGCATCTGCATGTTTCTTAGCTAACTTTCTTAAATTTTTACGTTCATTGAACCACTTCACTAGAATACTAGGAACAGTTCCCATTTCACCATTTAGATCTGGTTTCTTATAAAGAACACCATTACTAGCAACACTCAAATTGCTTTCCGTCAACATTGCTTTAAAATCTGCGGGAGTATATGGATTTCCTGAAATGTATAAATTATTGGTTCCGTTCTTAACATATTCTTCAACATTCCAATTATCAACTTTTCCTACTTTAGTCTCTGGACTGATATTAAGACTGATGATGATATTCGGATACATTGATGTAAGGTCCAAATCAAACACCCATTCATAACGACCGGGAATAGGATCTTTAACATAAGCACCTTCAAAACCTTCTTCATTTTGTTCCAATTGGTTTTCATATTCAGCCCGTCCTTCCAATGACTTGTTAGGAGCAACTTGTTTCTTTCTGCGTAGATAAATAAGAATAGCACCTTCCAAAAACCTAGAACTCATACCGAAATTCTCATAACCTACATGACCAGTATGACATATACCCCTAGCCAAATCAATAAACTGAAGTTTCTTATCAAGAGCAACAACAATCTTTACGTCATTTAAGTTATATTCAATGTATTTGTTAATGTCTTCTTTAAACAAATCGTTCAAACTACCTTTGTAACTGATCTTTTCAATATTAACAACTTTCTTACCAATAGCACCTAGAGCATAACTAGGTTCATTTTTACCACTGAACTTCTTGTATAGAATCATATAATCCAAACAAGATACACCAGCAATCGTCATACGTTCCAAGAACTTGTTAAAATAACAAATACCAATAGGACTCAAACGTTTGGCATTTGTTTCACCTACAACACGTTTTGCACGGTTATATAAGTAAATCATATCGAAGTTATCGATGTTCCAACCAGTAACAATAGTAGGTTGAATTTCTTCCCACTTAGTAAAGAAATGCATCAACAATGATTCTTCATTATCAAATGATTTGATTTCAACATTATTATTAACACTGTCTTGAATCTTCCGTTCCAAATCCAAAATGAATACTGTGTATTTCTGCGTTAAATCATCATAAATAGCAATAGCAGTAATTTCTTTGTCACCTTCTTCAATGACGGGAAATCCGCCTTCGGTACTAACCTCAATGTCAATTGTTACTACACGGTGACCTTTTGATGGTTCATCACTGTCTTCATAACCGTCAATTAGAATACGAGTTTCTATTGGAACATCACTTTCAAATAGTGACGGATCTCTTGGATTAAAATTATGAATTTTTTCAAGTTTATCACCGTAAATTGATCGATGAGTTCCATTTGGACTTTTTCTATATGCATAATTTCTAAATGGAAATTTAACATATGGAGGATTACCTGTACTTTCATCATCCCACAAGTGGACTACATTTTCTTTTTTATCTACAAATATGTTTTTATACACGATTAATAACCTAACTTACTTTTTAGTGAACTGTATAATTCAATATATTCTGGTTTGACATATTTGTCAAATTGAATCACTCTATCTTTAAGTTTATTTTCTTTTATAAATGGAAAAAGTGTTGGTTCCAATTCTTGTCCAGTTAATACAGGAGGATTTCCCATATTAACTATACCCCAAAGCATTGTAACTTCATCTTCCGATAACGATTGTAACTGGTCTAATGTCATTTTAGTTTGATGCCAAATATATTGGTACTATAACTAACAAACAAAACATTGTCAAGTTTATTTTTTAATTTTTCTAATTCTTTTGTGTGAATTTCTTTTTCAGCATCATCTACTTCTTTGACGCTGAAACTATTTCCAGTACTAATACCCACATTGCTTCTTGGACTTAAATTAACTTGTGGGGTAATAACCAAATAGTCACCTTCTTTTAATTGTTTCTTTTTGCTGGATTTACCATCCAATACCAGAATTGTACCTTCTACTACATATATGTGTGTATATTTTGTACCTGATTTAGCAAAGAATTTACATTTACCAAAGTTAATGAATCCCATAGCTGTACCGATATTGTATACATTTGTAGTTGCATTAACGCAATAAATTTCACCGTCAAATGTAAAATTAAACAAACTGTCTTTTACTTTAACGATATCTGGCAATTTGAAATCGTTTTCATATACTATTTGTGTTTGACTAAAATACACAGATGTATTTTCCAATTGGTTTACCGCAATTTTATGGGGAAATACATAACTAGCATAATCATTAGTTTTGGTAGTAATAGACAAACCATTTGATAGTGTGAATGTTTTGCCACTGGTGGTTGATAATAAGTTTAATTTGTTATCAATGACTTCGGATAGTTCCGTCTTTTCGTTTGCGTCATACAAAAATAATTCGTTGGCAAACAAGGACATACAGCTTAGTAGAATAATTATAATTTTGTTCATATGGAATAAATAGTTGTTATAAATTGACTTATATTAATTATAGTGTAAAGTATACAAATGGAATTACAAGAAATAAAAAAGAAAAGAGTGAGTTTTAGCCAATATTCAATGTGGATGAAGTGTCCATACAGTTGGAAACTTAACTATCTGGAAGGTAAAAGAATCTATGATGCCAGTTTAAATATTTTCTTTGGTACTGCTATTCATCATTCTGTTCAAACTTTCTTGCAATCATTGTATACTGAATCTGTTGAAAAAGCAGATAGTATCAATTTGTTTGAATTATTCAAAGTTAAGTTTGAAGAAGAAATCCAAAAAGAAAAGACTAAACCAGGATCTAAGTTCACTTATACAGATGATGAATATACTGAATTTGTATTTGACGGTGAAGATATCTTAAAGACATTTCTAAGTTCAAAGAATCGTATCAAATACTTTCCGTCACAAAAATATGAATTTATTGGTATTGAAGTACCACTGGATATGTCTATTAAAAACAATGTAGATTTCATTGCATATCTAGACTTAGTTCTTAAAGATAAAGAGACTGGTAAGTATAAGATTTACGACTTTAAAACTAGCTCCAACGGATGGAATAAGTATCAAAAGGAAGATCCAGCGAAGTTCAGTCAGATCTTACTGTATAAAGCATTTTATGCGAAGAAGTTCGATGTAGATTTGAACATGATAGAAGTAGAATTCTTTATCTTGAAGAGAAAACTATATGAAAATGTAGATTTCCCACAAAGTCGTATTCAAATCTTTGAACCAATGCATAATAAACAAGCAGTAATATCCACTATCAATGATTTTGGTACATTCGTCACCGAATGTTTTACTACAGAAGGAACTTACAATGTTAATGGTTCGTATCCAAAGATTCCTGGTAAAGCTAAAAAGAACTGTAAATACTGTTCACACCACAAGGTAAATTGCAACGGTAAAGAAGATAAATTATTAAATTAAAATTAATATATATGTAATTGTACATATACATATATGTTATATGAAATATGATAGTATAACAACAATAAAAGTAAACAAACAGTTATACGATTCATTTAAAATTGATAACATCAAAAGTAAGTTTAATTTACAAGATTTGGTAAGTCGTTCAATGTATTTGTATATGAACGACAAAGAATTTAGAGATAAACTTTATAATTTTATATTACCATTATTAAGTGAAGAGTCACAACAAACCGTTTTAAACATTTCAGGATCTAAAAAAGTATGAGCAAAAAGAAAATTCTATTATTGTCTGATGATTTGCGTATGCATAGTGGTATTGCTACTATGTCCAGAGAATTAGTCTTGGGTACAATTCATCATTATGATTGGGTACAAATTGCAGGAGCAATCAAACATCCAGAAGCAAATAAAGTTGTTGATTTAAGTCAAGCAACAAGAGATATGACAAAAGTACCAGATGCGTATATTAAATTATATCCAGCAGATGGTTATGGTAGTGACCAGATGTTATTTGCAATAATGCAAGCGGAAAAACCAGATGCAATCATGCATTTTACCGATCCTAGATTCTGGGGATGGTTATACGCAATTGAAAAACAAGTTCGTTCAAAGATTCCACTAACGTATCTTCATATTTGGGACGATTTGCCATATCCAATGTGGAATAGACCATTTTATCAAAGTTGTGACGCATTGTTTGCTATTAGTAAACAATCAAATAATATTGCTAAACATGTATTGGGAGCAGAAAACTGTTTCTCATTAGAAGATGTAAACAATCAACCAATTTAATATAAAGTTATGCCATTTAAAAATAAAAAACATTTGTTACATTTAGTTCCACACGGTATCAATAGTGACGTATTTAAACCATTGAGTTCTACTGAGAAACTTATTAAAGATAAGAAGAAACAACTATTTGGTGATAAACAATATGATTTCGTATTGTTTTATAATAGTCGTAATGTACAACGCAAGAAGACAAGTAATGCAGTATTAGCTTTTAGAGCTTTTTGTGATAATCTTACACCAGAACAAGCTGCTAAGTGTGTATTTGTATTACATACAGAAAAGGTACAAGATGCAGGTACGGATCTACCAGAAGTAATTAAAGCGTTGTGTCCTAACTATGATGTAGTATTTGTTGAAAACAAGATTAGTCCAGATGAAATGTGTGCAATGTATAATATTGCAGATGCAACGATTCTAACCAGTTCAAATGAAGGATTTGGTCTAAGTATTGCGGAATCAATTATGTGTGGTACTCCTGTAATTGTTAATGTTACTGGTGGATTGCAAGATCAAATTGGTCAAGTGGATGATAACGGACAACCTTTTGAATTTGATTTGAATTTTGGTACTAATAGTATTGGTAAATATAAAAATCATGGTGTATGGGCTAAACCTATTTGGCCATGTGTAAAGACAATTCAGGGAAGTGTACCAACACCATATATTTTTGATGATGTTTGTACATGGGAAGAATCTGCCGAAGCAATCATGTATTGGTATTTAATGTCAAACGATCAACGTGAAAAGTGTGGTTTGGAAGGTCGTCGTTGGGCAATGAATGAAGGTGGTATCAATTCAAAGAATATGTGTAATCAATTCATTAAAGCAATGGATTATACTATCAACAACTTTATTCCGGAACCAGGATTTAATTTGTTTACCATAAATGATCATGTTGGAAATTATCAACCACACAATAGTATTGGTTTAGAAATCCCAAAGATTGATATTGACAAATTGAAGAATGAAATCAATACTACAGTATCTAACCTATGAAAATTCAAATTTTAAAAAACGATACTTATCAATCTGTAGATAATCTACCAAAGAAAGGTACTGATAGAGCTACTGGGTTTGATGTAGTTGTTACAAGTGATCCTGAAATCGTTGGAGAACAGTATGATAACGGTACATACAAAAGAATTGATTATATTCAATATAAGACCAATCTTAAATTAGCTGTACAAAAAGAACGAGTATTTAGTAATTTTGGTTATACCGATTTAGATTATGATATTCTAGCATTTCCTCGTAGTAGTGTTAGTAAATACAATTTAGTATTAGCTAATTGTATTGGATTAATTGACGCTGATTATCGTGGTGAAGTATTAATTCGATTCAAGTATATCTGGCAACCAGAAGATTATAGAATTAGAATCGATAATCTATTGGAAGGACATGTTAATTTTACTAAACTCTATAACAAGGGTGATAAAGTATGTCAACTCAAAGTAACCAAAGTAGAAAATGTAGAATTTGTTTTGGTGTATGAACTAGATTCTACTACTAGAGGCGACGGTGGTTTTGGTAGCACCGATATTAAATCAGGTGAAAAGACCAAACAACAAATTCAAAATATTGCAGATTTGTATGAAAAAATTAGTGGAAACATAACCACTCCATCAAAAAAATATGTAGATTCAATCAAAGAAAGAGAAAGACAATTAGGATAAATTTATGAGCAAACCATTATGTGTAATTCAAGGTCCAGTCTTCAATAGAAGCGGATATGGCGATTTGGCAACTGATTTAGCAAAAAGTCTTGCTAGATACGGTAAATATGATGTGAAAATCAATCCTACAAGATGGGGTGGATGTCCATCAAAAACGACAGTTGAAGAACTGACTACAGAAGATGATAGACAATTATCAACAATGTTTCTCACCCAACCATTGAATAAACAACCAGATTTGTTTATTCAAATTAGTATCCCAAATGAATTTCAACCAATAGGAAAATATAACATTGGTATTACAGCAGGTATTGAAACCACTATGGCATCTGGTCAATTCGTTGAAGGTTTAAATAAGATGAACATGAACATTGTTACTAGCAATCATGTCAAGAAAGTATTTGAATCTGCACAATATCAAAAACAATTTGAAGATGGTAGAAAAGAACTTCTTAAAAGTGAAAAACCAATAGAAGTATGTTTCTGGGGCGCAGATACAACTGTTTATAAGAAAACCGATGAAAAGGTTGAATCAATTGAAAATGTACTTTCTTCTATTCCCGAAAAGTTTGCATTTTTATTTGTAGGACAATGGACTCACAGAAGTCTATATAATGACCGTAAAGATATTGGAAATCTTATCAAGACATTTAGTAATACATTTAAGGATAAGTCTCCAGAAAATAGACCGTGTTTGTTATTAAAGACAAGTGGTGTAAATTTCTCCGTTGTAGATCGTGATGAAATTTTAGGAAGAATCAAACAAATTCAAGCAGAAGTTGGCGACAACTGTCCAAATGTATATTTACTTCACGGCGAATTAACTCCTGTAGAAATGAATGGATTGTTAAATCACGAAAAGGTAAGGGTTCATGTTAGTTTTACTCATGGTGAAGGATTTGGACATCCATTGTTGCTTGCTTCATTGAGTGGTAAACCTGTATTATCATCAAATTGGAGTGGACATTTGGATTTCTTGAATCCAAAGTATACATCTTTCTTTGAAGGATCATTGAAACAAATTGATCCATCATCTGCAAATGATTGGTTGATTAAAGAAAGTAGTTGGTTTTATGTTGCTTATGGATTGGCCGAAGATAAATTTAAACAATATTATCATAGTTATACCCAATCTTATACTGATAAAGCAGAACAACTTCGTATTGAAAACGTTGAAAAATTTAGTCTTACTGCAATGGACACTAAATTGTGGGGTATTTTAGATAAATATGTTCCGGAATTTGCGGTTGAAAGAAAGATAATTCTCCCCAAATTAAAGAAAATTGAACTACCAAAACTAAATAAGTAATTATGGACCATTATTATACATCTGTTACAGGAGCGTTTACTTTTCCTAATTTATATAAAAAAGTTTCTACAATTTTTGATAATGCTGAATTTGTAGAAATAGGTGTGTGTTACGGACAAAGTTCAGTATTCATGGGAGTTGAAATCATAAATCAGAAAAAAAATATTAAATTGAATCTTGTAGATTCTTGGGATGAAAATTTTGAAAAGGGTATGTATGATTCATTTATGAATACAATACAACCTATCAAACAAGAAATGGGAGATAAATTAAATATTATAAGAGATTTATCGGTAAATGCAGCCAAAAGATTTAATGATAATAGTTTGGATTTTATTTTTATTGATGCGTGTCATGATTATGAATGTGTAAAAGAAGATTTACATACATGGTATCCCAAACTTAAAAAAGGTGGTATTATTGCGGGACATGATTATTATGACGGACACGCTGGAGTAGAACAAGCAGTTAATGAGTTCTTCCATGAAGAAAGAGACAGATTATATAATCAAGAATATTGTTGGTTTTACTTTAAAAGATAATATGTCAAAACCATTTATATCATATCTAGTAACTTGTAAAAATACAGGATTTGAACTTAAATTTCTGTTAGAAAGACTATACAAATATGGTCAAAATAATGAATGTATTATTTTAGATGATTACAGTGATGATTTATCGACGTTACAAGTATTAGATAATGCATCTGACAACAACAGTTTCTTTAAAGTTCATAAACATAAACTAGACGGAAATTATAGTGAACACAAAAATTACGGTAAAAGTTTATGTCAAGGTGAATATATTTTTCAAATTGACGATGACGAATTACCTTCAGAAACATTGTTAGAATCATTAAAAGAATTAATTGAATTAAATAATGATGTTGACTTATTTTGGATTCCTCGTATAAATGATTTCAGGGGTGTTAATCCCGATAATGCAAAACAATGGGGTTGGAGATTAACACAATACGAAGATAGATTAATTGTTAATTTCCCAGATTTACAAGGCAGATTATTTAAAAATTTACATTATATTGAATGGAAACGTAGATTGCATGAAAAAGTAGAAGGTGCAAAGACATATGTTCATTTACCCGCAGTATATGAATTATCTTTACATCATAATAAAACAATAGAAAAACAAATACAAACAAATATTAAGTATAATAAACTTTTTACAGAAGAAGAAAATAAAGGATTCAAAGTATGAATAAAAAACAAGCTGTAGTATTAGGTGCTGGTGGATTCATCGGCGGACATTTAGTTAAAAAATTAAAATCTGAAGGATATTGGGTTCGTGGAGTTGATTTGAAACGAAACGAATATTGTGAAGGAATTGCTGATGAATTTCAAGTGTGTGATTTAAGAAATGCCGCATATGTAGAATCTATAATTCCATATAGTGACGGTGAACTTGAAGTATACCAATTAGCTGCTGATATGGGAGGTGCCGGATATATATTCACAGGAGAAAATGATGCTAATGTAATGCATAATTCCGCATTAATTAATTTGAATGTTGCATATGAATGTGCAAAAAAGAAAGTTAAATTTGTATTTTACTCTTCTAGTGCATGTGCTTATCCTGAATACAATCAAATGGACCCTAACAATCCTAAATGTGCCGAAAGTGATGCGTATCCAGCAGAACCTGATAGTGAATATGGATGGGAGAAATTATTCAGTGAAAGAATGTTTTTGGCATTCCAACGAAATTACGGACTAAGAGTTCATATTGCACGTTTTCATAATATTTTTGGACCAGAAGGAACATGGAAAGGTGGAAAAGAAAAGTCTCCTGCGGCTCTTTGTAGAAAAGTATTAGAGGCACAAGATGGTGGTTCTATTGACGTATGGGGTACAGGCAATCAAACTCGTAGTTTCTTATACATTGATGAATGTATTGAGGGTATTCTCAGATTGGTAAATTCTGATTTCAGTGGTCCCGTAAATCTTGGAAGTGAAGAAATGATTAGCATCAATAACTTTACTAAGATGATTATTGAAATTTCGGGTAAGAATATTTCTATTAATAATATTTCCGGTCCAACAGGTGTTAATGGTAGAAACAGTGATAATACTCTAATTAAAGAAAAATTAGGTTGGTCACCTTCACAATCACTAATTGTAGGAACTACAAGTTTATTTAATTGGATTAAATCACAAATTGAACTCAACAAATAATTATGTCCAATTATACTTATATTTATAATACCGATCTAGATTTACTTACTTCTCCCGGTAAAGTTATCGAAGTAAATAACAACGGTATTACAGGCGAAGTTTGTTATTGGATACATACATTATTTACTCAAAATAAAGGAAATCACGATGTATTTGTAGAAACAGGTACACATACAGGCGGAGGGATTAATATTGCTTTATCATGTGAATTAAAAAAGTTATATTCGGTGGAAATTAATCCTGAATTTTACAATTTCTCAAAAGAAAGATGGAAAAATAGACCCGAAGTATCTTTATATTTAGGTGACAGTAAATCTGAATTTCCAAATATTTTATCACAAATCAATGAACCTGCATTGTTTTGGTTAGATGCTCATATTAGTAATGGTGATTCAACTTATATTGAATTAGATTATTTAAAAAATCATCCAATTAAAACTCATACAATATTAGTAGATGATATTAGCCTCTATTTTGACAGAGACAATGTTATTAAAGAAATATATAAGATTAATCCAAATTATAATATTTCATACGGTTCAACTTGGCGAGGTCAAGACGAAATTTTGATTGCTAAAATTGTATGATAACATTGATTGTTGATGAAGCGTATGCGTTTGATTATTTAAGTATTCTGGATGTAAAAAAACAAAAATCGTCATCTGGTACGGATGCATGGCTAAAATGTTATATACATTTACAGAAACAATTTGATATCGTAACATGGTCATCAATGATAAATTCAGAGGAATACGAAAATATGATAAAAGCCAATGAATTGACATTTGATGCTGTTGATAAGGCAAAAACTAACGAAGTAACTGCACAACATGTAGATTACTGTAATTATCAAAGACACACAGCAAAACAAAATTTTCAAAATAAGTTCTTTAATTCTGACTTATCTGAGGTTAAGATAGGGTACGAGAAATATTCTTAACAATGAAATGTGTAATTAGACAACCAGCAGGCTTAGGTGACATTATATTCTGTCAAAAAATTGTAAAAAATTTAGTTGACTCTGGATACGATGTCATCTGGCCTTTGGCAAAACATTATTCTTATGTTAAGGATTATATTGTATGTCCTAAAGTTTCGTTTGTAATTGAAACGGAAGATTTTCCACACAAAGACATTTATATAAATGACACGTATAATTTTATACAAACTGACGATTTTCTTTATTTGCCATTGCAAAGAGTAAGTCATTTAATGTTTGAAAATGAAAAATCTATGATGATTGCAAAGTATAAATATTGTCAAATAGATTATAGTGACTGGACAAATTATGTTTCATTTAATAGAAATAAAAAAAGAGAAGAACATCTCAAAAATTTTCTTGGTATTAAAAATGGAGAAAAATATAATTTTATCAACAATTTATATGGAACCCCCCCTCATACTGCTAGAAATGAAAATATAATTCCGAAAAATAGTTTCAAGAACATATACATGAATATATATGATTGGGACCATGTATTTGACTGGTTAGGTGTAATAGAACAAGCAGAAGAAATACATACAGTAGAAACTAGTTTATGTTATTTAATGAAATGTATTGGTTTAAAAAATGTAAGTATCTATGAAAGAGTTTCGGAAAATAATCTTAGATATGATAACCCAAGCAAAAATTATTTACATCAACCTATATTTTCAGACGATTGGAAATATTATATACAAATTACAAAAGACGGTTTTAATAAATAAAAGTTATGGGACAATTAAACGCATTTATATTGGAACCTTTGATTGAAAAATACAATCTAAAGGTATATTTTGAAACAGGTACAGGTGAAGCAATTAGTCTTCGCCATGCATTAAAATCAAATTTTGAACATTTTTATACAGTGGATATTGATGGTGAATTTATTGAAAATGCAAAAAAGATTATTACAAACACCAATCTAACATATATACATAATTATTCTACAAAAGCATTGGAAGAATATGTACCAACATTGGACAAAGATAAACCTGTCTTGTTCTTTTTAGATGCACATTTTCCTGGTGCAGATTTCCACAAATGTTCTTATGAAGAATCAATAAAAACATTTAAAGAAGAATCATTTCCATTACATTTAGAGATTGATAATATCAAGAAAAATAGAGATACAAGCAAAGATGTAATCATCATTGACGATTTTAAATTATATGAACCAAGTGATTTATATGAACATTCAGTAAATCCTGTCAAAAAATACTTGGATGCTGAAAATCTAAGTAAAGATTCTTCTTTTATTTATAAAGCATTTGAATCTACACATGTATTTGAAAAAAACTATAAACATCAGGGATATTTAAGCATTTTACCGAAATCATAATATGAAAGTTTTATTTGACGCTGGATCGGAATATCAAGACGGTCTTCCTATAAATTTAGATTTTTCCCCATTTGAAAATGAAAAAAATAATTTGTTATATGCATTTGGTATAAATCCAGGTTATAGAATAGTTCGACCTGATAGAAATCAATTTAAATATACTGTTTATTTTGAAGCAGAAGAACCAAATGGATTTGTTAATGGACAACTTCCACATGAAAGAGGCAATTGGGAATTAGATTATTGGACAAAAATATTACATACATGTCCATATACCGCAGCATGGGAAAATTCAATATACAATACTGATAAATTTGAGTTGACTAATCTAATCCAAAATGAAAAATTAATGTTTGAAAATGAAAAGATTTATGATGTATGTTATATTGGATCAACTGGTTTTGATAAGGGATATAGTATTCATCATAATGTAACAGACATCATTAAAAAATTTCCTAAATATAGATTTATTTCTAGAGATCCACTTTCTCACGTCACTGATAGAGGTGTATCTCATGTAGATAAATTGAAAATTAATTCCCAATGTAAAATTTCAGTATGTGTTAATCTTTTACACATTCCCTACTCTAATTTAAGTATTCAACAAGCATCTAATATTAAAAAAATGCCTCATTGGGAGTTGAATGAAGCATTTAAAATGATTGATCATGGATTCATGCCTCAAATAAAAGGAAGAGTTACTGAAGCAGGTGCGACAAAATCATTGGTATTACTATTGAGAGACGAATGGAATGTTGTCGAGTATTTTTATACGCCTAATGAACATTTTATTTATTTTGATAGTATAGATACATTAGAAGATACAATTAAAGATTGTTTAAATAATTGGAGTTATTGTGAAAAAATAATTGACAATATGTACAATTATGTTAAAAATAACTATACAACAGAAAAATTTTATCAGAGACATTTAAAACAATACGATATATGAAAATACTAATTACAGGCGGAGCAGGTTATTTAGGTACAATTTTAGTAGAAAAATTACTAAAAATATCTGATGACTTAAATATAAGTAAAATCACAGTATATGACAATCTAATGTATAACCAAGATGGTCTATTTCCATTATGTGCAAATGAAAAATTAGAATTTGTATATGGTGATGTAAGAGATCAAAACAAACTTAAAAAATATCTAGATGTAGATTTTATATTTCCTCTTGCAGGCATCGTCGGATTTCCATCATGTGACCGTGATAAAAAATTAGCAGAAGATGTAAATGCAAATCAAATTGATTTTATCGTAAGAAATACAAGTCAAGATACTAAAATTATTTTACCAAATACAAACAGTGGATATGGAATCGGTGAAAATGATACATTCTGTACAGAAAAGACTAGACTAAACCCTATTTCAACATATGGTATTACTAAATGTTTAGGTGAAAGATATGCATTAGATTCAAATAGAGCAATTTCACTAAGATTGGCAACAGTATTTGGAACATCTTATAGATTCAGAAAAGATTTATTAGTAAATGACTTTGTTTTGAAATCACTAACTGATAAATACATTGTATTATTTGAGTCACATTTTAAGAGAAATTATATTCATGTAAGAGACGTTTCTGAAGTATTTGTTAGAATGTTACAGAACTTTAATTTTTATAAAGGAGAAGTATTTAATGTTGGATTATCTGACGCAAATTTAAGTAAATTAGAATTGTGTGAAAAAATTAAACAATACGTTCCTGATTTTGTAATCAAACAAGATGAATTTGCAAAAGATCAAGATAAAAGAAATTATATCGTAAGCAATGAAAAATTAGAAAACACTGGTTGGTCCCCAAAATATAATTTGGATTATGGAATTAAAGAATTAATCAAGTCATATCAAATCATAATTAATTCCAATACTAAATATACAAATCTATGAATAAAAAAGCATTAATTACGGGAATTGGAGGAAGCGGACCAAGTTACTTAGCAGAATATCTAACTACACTTCCAAATTTAGAAGTGTCAGGTATATCAAGATGGCACACAGATTCTTCTAATGGAAATCTAAAAAACATAAAAGATAAAGTAAAACTTTATACATGTGATTTAACAGATATGGGTTCTGTTATTAGAACACTTGAGGATGTACAACCAGATTATATTTTTAATATGGCTGCTATTGCCAATGTAAGAATGTGTTTTGAATATCCATCTGCAATTTTTAGGAATAATGTAGATTCTACATTGAACTTATTGGAAGCAGTTAGAGTGTTAAAAATGAAACCTATTATCCATCATTGTAGCACATCTGAAGTATATGGACAAGTTAAGCCAGAAGACGTTCCCATCAAAGAAACTCATAAAATTGATCCAATCAATGTATATGCAATTAGTAAATTTGCACAAGAAAAGTTGATGAGATCATATTATCTATCCTATGGTATACCCGTGGTTCTTACAAGATCATTTACATATATCAATCCAAGAAGACCTGATATATTTTCCAGTGCATTTGCCAGACAAGTAGTTGAAATTGAAAAAGGTAAAAGAGATAAATTGGTATATGGAAATCTTGAATCCGTTCGGTCAATAATTGACGTAAGAGATATTGTAGAAGCATATTGGATTGCAGTTAATAATTGCGATTATGGTGAAGATTATAATATTGGTGTAGAAAAATCAGTAACTGTTGGTGAATTTCTAGAAATATTATTATCCAAATCAAGTGTAAAAGTTCCACACGAACAAGATCCTAAATTATTAAGACCTGTAGATGTAACTTTACAGATTCCAGATGTTAGTAAATTTGAAAATAAAACAGGATGGAAACCAAAATATTCATTAAATGAAAGCATCCAATTTTTATTAGACTATTATAGAAATATCATATGAATTTAAAAGGAAAAAAAGTATTAGTTACAGGAGGAACAGGATTAATTGGACAACAATTAATTAAATTTCTAAAAGAAGAAGGTGCAAACATAAGAATTGTGTCTCTTGATAATAATTCATTGGTTCCACCAGACATAGAGTTCATGCAATTAGATTTGATGAACTTTGACAACTGCAAAAAAGCATGCGAAAATGTTGATGTAGTATTTAACTTAATAGGAATCAAAACATCGCCTAAAATAATAAAAGAAAAACCTGCTAATATATTTGTATCTTATTTGAGATTTAACACAAATATTATTGAAGCAGCTAGACAATCAAATGTTGGATGGTTTTTGTATGTATCTACAATTGGTGTATACTCTCCAACAGATGTTATGTCAGAAGATGAGTTATGGAATGGATTTCCAAGCAAACATGATTGGTATGGAGGATGGGCAAAGAGAATGGGTGAAATGCAATTAGAAACATATAAAATACAATATGGATTAAAGAATTATTCTATAATTCGTCCTGCAAATGTATATGGACCTTATGATGATTTTTCAGAAACATCAATGGTTATACCTTCCTTAATTAAACGTGTATATAACAAAGAAAATCCATTTGTAGTCTGGGGAGATGGTACGTCCATACGAGATTTCATATATTCAGAGGATGTTGCGAGAGCAATGATCTTTGCAGTTACAAATGAAATAAACGAACCATTAAATGTTGGATCTGGTAAAGGTATATCAATCAAAGACGTAGTAAATACCGTAATTGAAATTTCAGATTATATTCCGGAAATTATATGGGACATTTCAAAACCATCCGGAGACAAACAACGAATATTAAATACAAATAAACTAAATAATTATGGATTTACTCCAAAAATAAATTTAAAAGATGGATTGACTAAAACACTTGAATGGTATAAATTAAATTCATCTACTATTGATGGTAAAAGATATAACGTTTTCAAATAAATAAAAATATGTCATTTTATACAAACAAAAATGTGTTAGTTACAGGCGCAGCAGGAATTACAGGACATTCTGCAGTAAAAAGACTATTAGATGAAGGAGCTCATGTTAGAGCTACTGTTTATTCAAACAGAAAATTGAATATTAAACATCCAAATCTTGAAGTAATACAATGTGATTTAATGAAACATGAAGACTGTATGAGAGTTTTAAAAGATATGGATATTTGTTTTAATTTTGTTGCTTTTATTAAAGGTGCAAAAGGTCAATCCGATTCTAAGAATTCATTGGATTTAGTAAAAAATAATTTATTTCCGTCAATTAATATGTTTGATGCCGCAGTACGTTCTAATTTAGATAGATTTGGATTTATTGGAAGTTCAACTATGTATCCTGATGTAGATTATGCAGTTAAAGAGGAAGAAGCATATGATTCTAATCCACATACATTATATCGTGGAGTTGGTTGGATGAAACGATATAGCGAAAAAGTAATTGAATATTACAATAGTATTTCTAACACTAAATTTGGTATTGTTAGAACTACAGCTATATACGGTCCACATGATTCGTTTAATGATAATGGACATGTAATTCCACAGTTAATCTTAAAAGCAAATTCTAAAATGAATCCATTTGAAGTGTGGGGTGATGGAAATCAAGTCCGTGATTTTATATATGTTGATGATGTTATTGACGGCGTAATGACTGTAGTAGAAAAAAATCCAAATGCAAGAGCATATAATATAGCTACAGGAAAAGGAACAACAGTTAAAGAATTAGTAGAGACTATTACTGATATATATGGTTATACTCCAGAATTCAAATATGACATAACTAAACCTACTATGATTCCCATCAGACTTGTAGATGTATCTAGAATTAAAAATGAATTAGGATGGAAATCTAAACACGATTTAAGATCTGGATTAGAAAAAACCATTCTATGGTTTAAAAAAAATAAATAAAATATTTAAATAAAAATATTGACTAATAATTAATATTGGTGTATATTCAATTTTGAAATCAAACAAGTACTAATAAAAATTTATGGCAGCCGACATCAAAACTAAGAAGACAATTTTAACACTCAACCAACACAAATTAAATAATATAAAAACTGTATTAGTTACAGCTTATGATTATCCACAATCACGTATTGCAGACGCTGCTGGAGTAGATTGTATTCTTGTAGGCGATTCATTGGGGATGACTACGTTGGGACACAAAACCACAATTCCCGTCACTATGGATGATATGATACGTGCATGTGAGTCAGTTAATAAAGGAAATCAAAACGCATTTTTAATAGGAGATATGCCATATATGTCCTATCAATCATCTGATGAATTAGCGATTGAAAATGCAGGCAGATTTATCATTTCTGGCTGTGATATGGTAAAAGTTGAAGGAGCAATGTATGATAGAGTTAAAGCAATTTGTAATTCTGGCATTATGGTAATGTCACATTTAGGTTTAACACCACATACTAGAGCTAAACTAGGAGGATATAAAGTACAATGTAAAACAGCAGAACAATCAGAAATTGTATTAAAACAAGCTTTAAAATTACAAGAAGCAGGATGTTCCGCTTTGTTATTAGAGGCAATGCCTAAAGAACCCGCAGGTATGATTGCTCGTGCATTAAATATTCCTGTTTATGGTATTGGTGCTGGAGATGAAGTGGATGGACAATTAGTTATTTATCACGATTTAATGGGATTGTTCTGGGAATTTAAATCTAAGTTTGTTAAACGTTATTGTGAAGCGGGAAATCTTATGATTGATGCTTTGAAAGAATATTCAAATGAAGTCAGAGAATTAAAATTTCCAGCAAAAGAAAATTTTTATGAAATTAAAGAAGAAGAATTAGAAAAATTACTTGGCGATGTTAAATGGAAATATGAATGTACAAAAGAAGTAAATTCATAATTTTACCAACATAAAAAATTCATCGAAGGATATAAAATGAAATTGTCTGATTATATATTTACTAAATTAAAAGAAGAAGGAATTAAAGAAGTATTCCAAGTTTATGGAGCTGCTACTGGTCATTTAGTTGATGCGTTTACTAGAATAGATGGAATTGATTATATAGCACCTATGCATGAACAAGCTTGTGGATTTGCTGCAGAAGCATATGCGAAAGTCAGTGGTAATTTTGGAGTAGCAATGGCAACAAGCGGACCTGGAGGACAAAATTTAATTACATGTGCAGGTAATTGTTTTTATGATTCCGTACCTTGTTTGTTTATTACAGGACAAATTAAACAAGAATTTATGAGACCCGATAAGTCTATAAGACAAGTTGGATTTCAAGAATCAGACCAAGTAGGGTGTTTTACTCCTGTAACTAAATACTCTGTAATGATTACTAAACCTGAAGATATTAAATATGAATTAGAAAAATCACTTCATATCATGAAATCAGGTAGACCTGGACCAGTTCATATTGATATACCAATTGATATTTCCAAAGCAGAAATCAATCCTGATAAACTATTAGGATATGATAATTCTTTAGATTCAGGATATGATATGGATAAAATATCCAAACAAATAAATAAATTTATAGAAGATCTTAAAACGTCATCTCGACCAGTATTAATGATTGGAGGCGGAGTACGATTGGCAAAAGCAGAAAAAGATTTATTGGAATTGGGACATTTACTAAAAATTCCAATGTTCCCAACTTGGAATGCACTTGACATAGTATGTTCTGATTATGAATATTATGGTGGTAGAATTGGAACATATGGTGGACCTGGCAGAAATTTTGGTATCCAAAATTCAGATTTATTACTTGCGATAGGCAGTAGAATTTCAGGACGTATTACAGGAGGTAATGTAAAAAGTTTTGCTCGTGAAGCAAAAAAATATATTACTGATATTGATGCTCCCGCATTACAGAAAAAACTTCAACAATTACCATTTGACGAATGTATATTAAGTGATGCTAAAGTATTTATTAAACTATTAATAGAAAAATTAAAACAAAGTAATATCAATTTAGATTTTTCTACATGGGTAAATAAATGTATTGAATGGCGAGATAAATACGATCCTGTTGTTCCTACAATGTTTAATAAGACTAAACATACTAATCCGTATGCATTTACCAGAATGTTATCTGAAGAAATGCATAAAGATGATATCTTAATATCAGACTGTGGAGGTAATGTTGTAATTACCAATCACGCATTTAAAACTAAAACAGGACAAAGATATTTCACCAATAATGGAAATTCACCGATGGGATTTTCATTTGCTGCTTCTATTGGTGCGTGGTTTGCATCAGATAAAGAAAAACAAAATGTAGTTTGTATTATTGGAGACGGAGGTATGAATATGAACATTCAAGAACTCCAAACATTAATCAATTATAATATAAGTGTTAAAGTAATTATATTAAATAACCATATTTATGGTATCACTAAAGCATTTCAAGAAACTAATTTTGAAGGAAGAATGGAAGCATGTGGTCCAAAAGGATATAATCCACCTGATTTTATTAAAGTCGCTCAATCATATGGAGTGGCGACCATGAAAATCGATGGAAGTGATTATGAATCAATTCGTAACCAAATTAAACAATTGTTAAACTTCAAAGGGTCGTTAGTTATAGACGTAAACTGTCATGAATATCATACATATGATCCCAAGTTAATTGGATGGGAAACTCCAATCGAGGATATGTTTCCATATTTGCCAAGAGAAGAATTTCTATCTAATATGTTTATAAAACCACTTCAAATATCATTGAATCCAGAATTACTTGTTTATCCATCAACTAACAAAGATAAATTTGAATGATATAATTATGAATAATTTTTATTTACCATTAATGTCAGATAATATAGATAGAGGTGATATTAATTCTTTGATTGAATTTTTACAACAAGATCCGATTCCTAAACTTACCAATGGACCAAAAGTAGTTGAATTTGAAAATGCATGGGGTCAGTGGTTAGGTACAAAGTATAATTTAATGTTAAATTCAGGAGCATCTGCAAATGAATTAACTATGTTAGCATTAAATTATATTCACGAAGATGGCGAAATTATCCTACCACCACTAACATGGATTTCAGATATTTCTTCTGTTTTATTTACAAAGTTTACTCCTATCTTTTGTGATATCAATTTAAAGAACTTTTCTTTTAATGTCGAAACACTAAAGACACTCATTACACCAAAAACTAGAGCTATTTTCTTAACTCATGTACTTGGTATTAATGGGTTGACTCAAGAATTATTAGATATTTGTAAAGAAAAAAATATTCTATTGATAGAAGATGTGTGTGAATCACACGGTGTTACATTCAAAGGAAAAAAAGTAGGTTCATATGGATTTGTAAGTAACTTTAGCTTCTATTTCGCACATCATATGTCTACAATTGAAGGTGGTATAATTTGCACTAATGATGAGAATTTTTATCAAATTTGTAGAGCATTAAGATCTCACGGAATGGTTAGAGAGATGACTAATGAAACATTAAAAAATAAAATCATCAGTGAAAACCCCGATCTCAACAAAGACTTCATCTTTATTCATCCATCCCATAACTTTAGAAGCACAGAACTTAATGCAGTATTAGGTTTATCTCAATTAAAAAAATTAGATAACAACAATCTAAAAAGAATAGAAAATTATAACTATTTCATGAGCAAATTGGACAGTACCAAATATATTACTGATATAGAATTAGAAGGTCAATGTAACTATGCATTTACTATAATATTAAAAGAACCGTCATTTGTTACACAGTTAAATGTAGAATTGAAATTAAAAGAATCAGGAATTGAATTTAGAAGAGGAATGTCTGGTGGAGGAAATCAACTTCGTCAACCATATATTAAGAAATATTTCAATATAAACTATGATGATTTTAAAGTGGTAGATCACATTCACAATTTTAGTTGGTATATTGGAAATTATCCAACATTAGAAAAAGAAAAAATTACTAAATTGTTAGAAATATTAAATAATATATGACTAGTCAGTATTTAATAAATTTTGAGTTAAAAGTTTGTAATGCGTGAAAAAATAAAGAAATAAATCAACTGTTCTTATAGAACGAGGAGATTGTTATAATAAAAAATTAAATGACTATAATAAAAAGTCCCTTCAGATTATCTCTATTTGGAGGATCATCCGATTATAAAGAATTCTATGAGAAACATGGATCTTTAATAATCGGAACCACTATCAATAAATATAATTATATTTGTATTCGTACTCGTCCTAATATTATGTCAAAAAAAAGTGTAATAACTTATTCAAAATTAGAAGAAGTTACATCATTTGATGAAATTACTAATCCGTTAATTAAAGAAACTTTAAAATATTTTTCTCCAAATTGTCATGTTGAATTAAACTCATTTACAGATATTCCTGGTAGAACTGGGTTAGGAGGTTCATCATCATATTGCGTAGGACTTTGTTATGTTCTTAGGAAAATATTAAATTTACCATCAAATAAAAAATTAATTGCAAATGATGCAATTAAAATTGAAAGAGAAATTTTAAAAGAATATGGTGGAATTCAAGATCAAATCTGGGCATCTTATGGCGGTACAAATTCAATTCAAATAAATAAAGATGGCGATTTTTTTGTAAAACCGTTACCTATTACTGATGATTTCAAAACACAATTAGAAGAATCAATGATATTAATATATTCAAACGAACAAAGATGCTCCGATGATATTGCACTATCTCATAAAAACAAAGATAAAAGTAATATACTTAGTATATCTAAAGAAGCATATCAATCATTCATAAATGAAGATATTAAAAATATAGGGTCTCTATTATATAGTTCGTGGTTAGAAAAGAAAAATATATCCCCCATAATATCAAATAACAATATAGATAATATTATAAACACTTGTATGTCATTAGGGTCATATGGTGCCAAACTACTTGGTAGCGGAGGTTGTGGATTTGTTTTAGTAATGTGTAATAAAAATACAAAAACAAAAATTGAAGAAGTATATAAAAATAATATTATGGAATTTAATTTTGAGAAAGAAGGAGTAAGTAAAATTTTATGAAAATAGGAATTATTTCAGGTTATTTTAATCCGTTACATTATGGTCATGTAGAATATATCAATGGAGCAAAAGAACATTGTGACTGGTTAGTTGCAATAGTAAACAGTGATTTTCAAAGAACTTTAAAAGGTTCAAAAGAATTCATGGACGAATCTCATAGAAGTAAGATTATAATAAATTTGAAGTCTGTTAACGAAGTATTTATTTCTATTGATATTGATAAAACTCAATGTGAATCATTGAGACATTTTAGAAAAAAATATAAAGACGACGATTTGATATTCTTTAATAGTGGAGATAGAAAAGGAAACAATTTGGTTACTGCGGAATCGGAAGTATGTAAAGAAATCGGAATTCATGAACATATCTTGGATTTACCTAAAATATACTCATCAAGTGAATTGGTTAAACATTTAAATTAAAAAATTATGACATTCAAAGAATATTATGTAATGTACTTAACACTACATCAAAATAAATGGAATAGAAGACTTCATGTATTAGGACAATTTACTACAATTGCTTACCTTTTTCTATGTATATATCTTGTTTTTTGGAAATCGGTTTTCTTTTTTCCAATGTTTATTGTTCTTCCATTTGTTGTATATCCGTTTGCATGGAGTGGTCATTTCTTTATTGAAAAAAATAAACCTGCAGCATTCAAAAATCCTTTGTGGGCAAAAGCATCAGACTGGGTAATGCTCAAAGATATCATCATAGGAAAAATCAAGTTTTAATATATGAATATATTCAGTACGTTTATCAAACCAGAAAAATTTCATGTTGGATTAAAAGACTTATCTAATGTAAACTTTTCATTATTTTATGATGCAAGACCAAGTGAAAAAGAACTTTCTTTGTCTCCGTTAAATGTATTGATAGTAAGTGAACCAAATGAATATTTTGGGAATCACGATTGGGCAATTACAAATAAAGAATATTTTAGTTTAATTTTATCTTGGAGTGATAAAGTCTTAAGACAGTGTGAAAATTCTTCTTTTTTAGTATACGGAGAATCTTGGTTTGATGATAAACATATATTCGAATCCGGAACAAAAAATGCTAAAAAAAGAGAAAAAGAATTTTCTGTATCATTTTTAAGAGGAAATAAATTACAATCAATTGGACATGCAATTAGACATGAAATATTTGATAGAAAAGATGAAATTAAAGTACCAAAAGAATTTTGGACTCAATTAGGAAATTTAAATGATTTCTCTACAATGAAAGATACAAAAGAAGATTCATTTGGTAAATATCAATTTTCAATTTGTATAGAGAATAATTCAAGAGAAAGTTATTTTACGGAAAAAATTACTGACTGTATAATGTGTAAAACTATTCCGATTTATTATGGTTGTTCAAATATTGGACAGTTTTATAATCCAGATGGCATAATTCAATTTCAAAACGCAGACCAAGCAATTAAACTTATTAATAACTTGACTCCTGATTACTATAAAGATAGACTACATGCAGTCGAGGAAAATTATCAAAAAGCGTTTGAATATAGAGACTATATCCAAACAATCAATAAAAAATTGACTAATGTTTTTAAAGAAAATAATATTATATGATAACGCACAATAGTATAGGGTATGGTGGAAGATTAGGTAATCAACTATTTCAGCTATCTGCATTATTAGGTGTTGCATATAAAAATAATTATATACCATCTATACCTGTTGAAAAAAATAAACAAGTTAAACCAAATGGATGTTTAGACATGTTTACAGGTAAATGGATAAGTTATAAACTTGATTTATTTGACTGTTTTGATGTAAAAATCAATGACAGTAGTGATACTATTGTTAGTAATTCTTATAAAGAACCGCACCATCATTTTGATGAAAGTATTTTCAATGTAAGTGACAATACAAACATAGAAGGATACTTTCAAAGCGAAAAATATTTTGAACACATAAAAGATATTATTAGAGGGACTTTTGTATTCAAAAAGGAAATCAAGGATAAAGCTTTAGACATTTTTAATAAAAACAAAAAAACCGACATCATTTCTATTCATATTAGAAGAGGAGATTATTTAGGAATTCAACATCAGTTTCCTATTATGGATGCGTCATACTATCAAAATGCTATAAATGAAATTTATGATAATAATGACTATCAATACTTTATTTTTTCAGATGATATTGCTTGGTGTAAAGAAGTTTTTGGTGAAAGTGATTCAATTTATTATTCAGAAGGTAATTCTCATTATGTAGACTTATGTTTAATGACTATGTGCAATCATAACATTATAGGAAATAGTACATTTGGTTGGTGGGGATCTTGGTTAAACAATAATCCAAATAAAAAAGTAGTTGTTCCAAAACAATGGTTCGGGCCGGCATTAGGTCATTTAGATACAAAAGACATGACTCCAAAAGAATGGATAAAGATTTAAATTATGTTAATTTCATTAGAATCAATTATTAAAAAATATAATCCTAATATTAAAGGAATTTTACATTTAGGCGCACATTTATTAGAAGAAAAATCTGATTATGATCGTTTTAATATTAAAGATGTAATTTGGGTAGAAGGTAATCCGAATCTATATAATGTTGATATAGAAACATTAAAAAATAGTCCGAATCATAAAATTTATAATTGTATCATTTCAGATGAAGATAATGTTGACGTAGAATTTAAAATTACCAATAACGGTCAATCTTCATCTATTCTTGATCTAGATAAACATAAAAAATATTATCCACATATTGTAATTGTTGATAAATTTAAGGGTAAAACAAAGACTCTAAAAACATTAATCAATGAAAACAATATTGATATTACTAAATATAACTTTATCAATATTGACTTGCAAGGAGTAGAATTAAGGGCAATTAAAGGATTGGGAGAGTTATTAACAAATATAGACTATATCTATACAGAAGTAAATTGTGCATCTGTATATAAAGATAACGATTTAATCGATGACATTGATTTGTATCTAAAAAAATATGGATTTCTAAGAAAAGAAACACATTGGAGTGATGCGGAATGGGGAGATGCATTATACATTAAAGAAATCAAAACTACACAAATTGTATCTCATATTCTTCCAAATGAAATTGACGATTTAGAAAACACACTACATAGACTTAAAGAATGTTCATTATATCTAGATCCAAAAGATAAAGTTTCAATTAAAGTAAGCCTCAATCTTTCAGATCAATTGGTAAATTGGCAAGAATGTGAGTTAAAACAAGATTATTTCAAAAATAAATTTGAATCTCTTAAAGAATTAACAGATTGGACATACGAATCAATATTTGAAATCATTGATGATAATTCTATTTTAGGAACCACTGCACAAAAAAGAGAAGCATCAAAAGGAAACTATAATCAATTTATTTTCTTAGATTGTGATATTGCATTTCATCCATTCACATTAAAATATATTTTAGATGTAGGTTTTGAATTAGAAGGAAAATATATCGTTACTCCTCAAATTGTTAAATTATGGGATTCTTCGTGGGATCATATTGTATACAATGAGTATAAAAATCATCCATATGAATACGAAAAACAACATGATCCGGATTTAACTTATAATCAAAATGTAGAAGAAATATCAATTTATGTAAGCAATCCAACTAAATTTGGATGTGGTTGGTTTACTCTATATTCCAAAGAAATTATGAATTTTATAGGTATACCAGAATTTTTAGGACATTATGGGTCTGAAGATACTTTTATGTCAGTTGCAATGGAAGTTGCAAAACAAAAGAAAATTAATGTAAAACAATATGTTATGAAAGGCATTTATGTCTCAGAAAATATTGTTAAAAGAAATGATCCTTATAAAGATAAAATAAAACTGATTAATCTAAAAGATATTTTCAGAGCCAAATCTTGGGAAAATTTTCAGTATGAAATAGAACAATTTAAGAATAAATTATGAATAAAGGAAATTATTTTGATATTGATGAAAATGGTTCATTCGTCACTGAAAACCCACAACATTGTTATGATAAACATTTAAATGACTTTTTATTAAACTTTTTAAAAAATAAATCAGTCACCGATTTTGGTTGTGGTGATGCATCTTATTTAAAAAATTTACAATCAACATGTACTTCTATTAAAGGATATGACGGTAATCCATATACTGAAAAATTAACTAATGGATTAGGGGAATCATTAGATTTATCAAAAATACAAAATGCACAAAAATCGGATTGGGTGATTTCATTTGAAACAGGTGAACACATTCCTGCTATTTATGAAGATAATTTTGTAGAAAATTTATGTAGTCATTGTAACGAAGGTATGATAATATCATGGGCATATGTTGGACAACCAGGAGAAGGACATATAAATTGCAGAAATACTGATTATATTATTGATAAATTATATAAGAAAAAATTTATATGTGATATTATTATGTCAACATATCTTAGAGATATATGTGAATCTTGGTGGTTTAAATCAAATCTCTTAATTTTTTACAAAACCCCATTTCTTTTTAACGGACTATAATATATGAAAATAAAAGTATTTGTAAGACATTGTAAATTCTCATCAAATTCAGCTCATAAAAATAATCGACCTCATTATTTTACTAGAGAAGGATGTTTCAATAATTTATTAAATACAATTGATAAAGATTGTGATGTAACTGTATCATTTGATGGCAATCTAACAGAAAGCGATCATTTCTTAAATAAAGATATTTATAAAGGAAAATTTAATCTATTTCAAAAGAAAGGTGGAAATGACGGTAGTAGTTTCTTGAATATGATTGAATATGTAAACACATTACAATTTGATGATAACGATATTATTTATTTCTTAGAAGATGATTATTTCCATAACATAGGTTGGACAAATATCGTAAGAGAAGGATTTGAAAGTGTTGCTGTAGATTATATCACTTTATACGATCATAATGATAAATATTGGTATCCTATGTATGAACAATTAATGTCAAAAGTAATCTGTACCAAAAACATTCATTGGAAAAGTATTCCTAATACCACAAATACTTATGCATGTCTTGCCAAAACATTTAAACGAGATTATCATATTCATAAAATGTATTGTGATTTAACAAAAGGTTATACAAGAGACTTTGATAAGTTTATGCATTTAACAAATGAAGGAAAAACATTAATCAATCCATTGCCTGGTTATTGTACACATTGTGAAATGGAATATATGAGTCCTGTAGTAGATTGGGAAACGGCATTCAATAAAACTTGTAAATTATGATCAGTACTATTATTACAACATATAAAGAACCTGATGCTTTAGATTTGTGTCTAAAATCAGCTATAGAAGGACAATACAATAAAAATCAGATTATTGTTGTCGTTGATGGATTTTATGATTTAAATAAAGAAGTATTGGAAAAATATAAGAATAACATTGATATTCTAAATATAGAAGAAAATGTTGGAATGATTAGAGCAATGAATTTAGGACATTATAATGCAAGTAATAACTTAGTATTCCATGTTCAAGACGACAACGTTTTCCCAAAAGATTGGGACATTAATCTAGAATCATCATATAAACCAAATTCAGTAGTTACTGCAAATCAAATTGAACCTACACCAAGTATGTTCAAACAGTTTGTTATACAAAATTTAGGAAGAGATGTAAAAACATTTGATGTAAAAGAATTTTGGAATTTTGAAAAATCTATAGCTAAAAACACTGTAGATGAATGTGGTTCTACATTTCCATTTCTAATTGGTAAATCAGATTATCTAAAAGTAGGTGGATTTGATGAAAATTATCCCGGTCCTTGGGTTGTTGATTGGGAGTTTTTTATGAAATGTAAACTAAGTGGATTAAAAATGTTACGAACTTATAAAAGTAACTTTTATCACTTTGTATCTTTAGGAACAAGAACTCCCGAAAAAGTAGAAGAAAATAAAATTAAAGAACAAAATTGTTTTGAATATTTTGCTTACAAATGGGGATCGTATCCTAAACACAACCCCCATAATAATGAAAAGAGTTTATAAATAACTCTGTACAGTTTCTCTCAAACTTTCATTAAATTCACTTAATTTAAAATTAGGAAATTCCATTTCAAAGTCTTTGGTATCAATTGCATATCTAAAGTCGTGTCCTTTACGATCCGTAACGTATTCAAACAATTCCCAATCAACTTTCTTATTTGTTACAGTTTCATATGCAGCAACAATCAAATGTATTAATTGTATATTAGACATTTCATTGTTACCTCCTATCAAGTATTGTTTTCCAACGTTACCATCTAATAGAACATTAATTAACGCATTAACGTGGTCTTTAACATATATCCAATCTCGGATATTCTCACCGTTTCCATATAACGGTATTTTTTCTTTATTTTTTAATTTATTAATACAAACTGGTATAAGCTTTTCTGCAAATTGTCTTGGACCAAAATTATTGCTGCAGTTAGTGATTATACCAAGAAACTTATAAGTTTTAACATAACTTCTTACTAATAAATCACTAGCTGCTTTACTTGCAGCATAAGGACTGTTTGGTCTATAAGGACTATCAATATTAAATTCTGCTTCTTTATAATTTAAACTACCAAACACTTCATCTGTGGATACATGAACAAATTTCTTTATATTTGTACCTTTAAAAATTTCCAATAGATTGAAAGTACCGACAATATTAGTGTCTATAAACTTTTTTGGACCAGTAATAGAGTTATCCACATGAGATTCCGCTGCAAAATGAATTACATAATCTAAATTTAGAGACTCAAGATAATTCTTTTGACTTGGAAAGTATGCTGCACATATATCCAGTGTCAACTTTTGATATCTGTTATCAGATTCAAATGGAAGATTTTTGTTTGCTGCATATGTATTTGCATCTAAATTATATATATTTGTTACATCATTTCTTTTTAGAAACTCTTCAATGAAATGACTTCCTATAAATCCACTTCCACCTGTTACTAATATATTCATAATAATGTTTTGATACCTTTGTAAATGTTTATTTGTTGTTTGAATCCTAACGTATTAAGTTTTTTCACATCTAAATACATGTCTTTTACTTGTACAAGCTTGTGAAAATCTACAGCATCAATAGCGGTAATTTTACTCGATGAATTTGTTTCTTTAATAACAAAATCGATAATTTCTCTAAATTTCTGAGGTATACCACTGCCAATATTAATAATCTGATTATACTCCGCATGATGTATTACAGAATAAATTGATTTACAAACGTCATCAACATGCATATAATCTCTAATAAAATCTCCGTCGTAATATAACTTAATTTCGTTATTGGATTTAATTTCATTGATTAAATATTGTAAAGCATTCTTTTGTTTGGACACACCACCGTCAGATGGGCCATATACATTACATAATCGCAATATTCTATATTTAATCTTAAACGTTTCACAGTAACTTATAATTAAATCTTCTGCACATCGTTTTGTAATACTATAAAATCCTTTTGGATTACATTGCGAGTCTTCTTTTGCTGGTAATTCTATATCACCATATACAAACCAACTACTAATAAAGTTAAAAACAATATTCTTATCTTTACAATTTTGTAATACATTTAATAACTTTGTCAGATTGGTGTCTACATCTTTATGAATATCATCAAATACATGATAATTATGTGTAGTACTAATCATATACAAAACATTTTCATGTATAGGAACATTATCTTCTCTGTTATGTACATGAGTACACTCCTCATATAATTTATTAAAATTACTACCTATAAATCCAGTACCTCCAAATAAATCAATTTTCATACTTTTCAACAATTTCTTTAATATAATCTAAATTATCTTGTGTCAATGTAGGTGAAGATCCTAAAAAGAATACGTTACCAAGTACGTTTGTAGCGTTTGGATAGTTCTTCCAACTTTCAAGATATGTGTATGCTGGGTGTAATAAAATATTACCAGCAAAATAATTTCTGGTTTGAATTCCGTTTATTTCTAAGTAATTAACCAATTTAGACTTTTGTTCAAACGTCTCACAAATTACAGGTACACCAAACCAAGATACATCTGCTTTGCCATGTTTAGTTGGAAATCTCAATCCTTTAATTGAAGAAAGTATATTTTGAATAACATCTTTATTTTTCTTTCTAGCTTCATGAATACCGTCTGCTTTCTTTAATTGAGCCAATCCTATTCCGCCTTGTAAATCAAGTGGCTTTAGGTTGTAACCAATTTGTGAGAAGAAGTACTTATGATCGATTTCATATGGGAGTTCTTTAATCCATTTACTAAATCTACAATTACAACTGCCATTCTTTAATAAATTAGCGGGTCCAACACAGTAACAATCTCGACCCCACCAAGCAAAAGTTCTAGCTAATGTAATAATTTCTTCAATATTAGATGATACCATTCCACCTTCACCAGTAGTAATGTGATGTGCTGGATAGAAACTGCAACTGGTAGCAATAGCATATTCATCCAAATGTTTACCATTCCACTTACTGCCATAACTATCACAACCATCCATAATGATTTCAAGGTTATGAGTTTTAGCAATTTCTACCAATCTATCCATGTCGGGTGGATTTCCTAATACAGGAGATACAAATATAGCTTTGGTATTTGAAGTAATCTTCTTTACCAGTTCATCCAAATCAAAATTAAGTGTGTTATATTCAATGTCAACAAATACAGGTTTTAATCCATTTTGAATAACCGTATTCAGAGTAGTTGGAAATCCGACAACTGATATTAGTATTTCGTCAGTAGAATTCCATTTGAAATATTGTTTAAGTGCAGCAATCATTACAAGATTAGCCGAACTACCAGAATTTACCATTACTGAATATTTTTGGTTTATAGTCTTACTAAATTCTCTTTCAAATTTATAAACCTTTTCACCACTACTAAACCACTTTCCAAATAATAATGAATCAATTGCTTCTGTTAATTCTTCTATATCCATCATTGGACCTGAATAATATACTTTATCCTTTGATCCTTTTAAATTATGACAATATTCCGGTACAAATTGTGTTTTTTGTACTTCCTTAATAAAATTTTTGATTAGTTCTTTTTTATTCATACTTCTGTAAATAATATTTATATTCTGAGTTTGGTAATTTGTCAACAACTTTTTTAAGTTGATTTTTGTCTATAAAACCTTTTTTATAACATTCTTCTTCAATACACCCAATTCGTATACCTTGACGTTCTTGAATCGTTTTAACATAAGCCGCACTTTGAAATAATGTATCTGGTTGTCCTGCATCTAACCAAGCAGTTCCTCTTGAGAATTTAATCACATCTATAGTATTATTGTTTAGGTAGATATTAATAATATCCGTTATTTCTAACTCTCCTCGTTTAGAAGGTTTTAATGTTTTAGAATATCCAATTACTTTATTATCAAAGAAATATAAACCTGGTATTGCATAATTACTGATAAATTCTTTTGGTTTTTCTACTATCTGTTTTATTTTTTCTCCTTCAAATTGAACAACCGCATAATCCCAGGGATTATTTACTTCATACGCAAATACTAAAGAACCTTTAAAATCCATTTTTATTCTGGGTATGCCATGAAAAATATTATCCCCTAGTATTAAAGATACATTATCATTTCCAATAAAATCTTCCGCTATAATAAATGATTCGGCTATACCATTAGGTTTATATTGTACTTTGTATATAATATCTAACCCAAGATGATTTCCATTACCAAACATTTTTTCATACATTGGAATATATTCAGGAGAAGATATAATACAAAACTCTTTAATACCACAACTAATCATAGTACTTAAAGGGTAATATATCATTGGTTTGTCATAAACAGGCAATAATTGTTTATTTACAACAGTCGTAAGTGGATACAATCTACTGCCAGTACCACCAGATAAAATAATTCCTTTCATAACAATATCAATATTTATACATAGAAAATACTATGGTTTATATAATTTTTTTATTTGTTTTTGTTCTTATTATATGGTTCAATACTGAAGCATTTGTTGAATATAGTCACACACTTAAAATCAAATGGTTTAAAGTTAATGAATATTTAATCGCAAAAGATTCTGACTTTACATTAACATATCATTCATATCTATTACAAAAACATAATAGTTTTTTTACAAGATTAATTACATGTCCTTTTTGTCTTAACTTTTGGTTGATTTTAATAGGAAAATTTGTTTTTGATTATTCGTTTCTAGAAATACCTACTATTTATGTAACATCATTAATTACATATTTTATATTCAATAAGTTATCACCATGAGAATAAACAGTTTAAATGAATTGTATAATTACATAAAATCAAAAGAACCATTAACATCCAATAGCAGTTTAATGCAATTGTATGCATGTGTAGATCAATATAAAAATATTTGTAATTGTAAACAAAAAGAAAAAGGTCAAAAATTATTTCAATGTAATAATCAATACGTCAATACAATTAATAATATTGACCAAAATACTATAGACTTATTGTTATCAACAACAGACGATAAAACAATTGAATTCTACGACAATCACAATCATATTAGAACTATTTCACTAGTGTCTTAAGACATTCTTCTACAATATTGTTTAATATTGGATTATTAATTAAATCATCCATAGGTTTATCAAGTGATATTATCTGTTCCCATTCTACCTTATAATCCGCAAGAATTCTAATCTTAGGATCATTCAACGCTTCATGTTGATTTGGAGCTTCAGTATATATCTTTTTACTCGTATCATTAATCCTATAATGTCTCCCACCACTAGGAAATCCATAAGTGTACTTACTAACATGAATTAATTTCCCACCTAATTCTTTCTGTAACCAATATGCTTCATCACCAACATATTCTACATAACGAATGTCACTGATAAAGTTCACATCATTAGTATCATTCTTCAATTCTTTATACAACAATCCAGTCCAATATCTACCTTGTGACTGTTTTCGTTTTACACCACCATACCACACCAACATATCTCTAAACGCATTCTTGTCTTCAGTCTTTTCACTAAAAGCACTTAAACCTAACTTTTCTTGAATAAATGGTTCACAGTCTTTTTTCAAAAAATACGCAAGAGCATATGTCTTGGATGTTAAATTATACTTTTCTTTCAATACCTTCTGCGCAATATCACAAAACAAATTCTTACCACTTCTAGCAAATCCAGATACACCTATATAAAGTTTATTCATTTTCCATTAATCCTTCTATTTCTTTTTCTGATTTACCATATTGTTTACATATATCAATCAGATTATTAATCCCACTTTCCGTTCTGAAAAATAGTACACAATAACTATAAGCATCATCTTTGCTAACTTCAAATTTATTTGCAACTAATTGCATCAATTCTTTATTGAACTTTACCTTATTGGGTTTAATCCATTTACAAAATCGTCTACCATGCGGTACTAAGTCACATAATACTTTATAAAGTTGTTTCTCGGGTAAGATGTCAAAGTACTTGGATACAAATGCAATTTCTTCAATGATGATTTGATCCATACCTAACCCCATCAATAATGTATACTTATTGAACGATTTAATATCTGATGAGGTAAGTGTATCAAAGTACTTGGGATTCTTAACTTCCCTAATTTGATTGATATGATCAAATAAAGACTTAGTCTTCGTTAATATCTGCGTCTCTTCGTTCAATTGATTTGAATCGTTCTTTGAGAGAGGGGTTTTTTGTTTTTTGGGTCTTCCCATGTTGATTATTGATTCTTGCTCTTAGAGCGTTAATAACCGATAATACAGTCTTTTGGTTAGAAAACAATGTATTTAAATCCTTTTCTATTTTTTTCTTATCGCCATCCAATACAGTCAGAGTAACATTTTTATACTCTTCCAATTTAGATGACAAATAAAAAGAATATAACGCCAACCACATTACTGCGAATGGCGTTACATTCGGAAAAATAATAGATAATGGAAATAATACTATGTTAATTATTAATACAACTATTGATTTAATATTCATTATCTACTTCATCTTGGTAATTTCTTACCTTTCCTCCTTTATTTAAATATGGTTTATTTACATTTGACAATTTTTTATTTTTCTTAACCTTAGAATATTTCTTTCTAAAGTCATTGTCGCTTCTAAATGTTTTTCCCATATCAAAACCAAAGATTACTTAACTCGGGAAGCAGTAGCAAGAACCTTGCGTAGTGCCTTAACCTGACGGCCATTCAAATCAATACGAGTCTTACCACTGCGAAGAGTCAAACGAGTACCAGCTCGCTTGGTTCCAGCAAATGGATAAGAGATGAATGTTTCCATACTAGCAGAACTATTGTATACGAAGTTAGTCTGCATCTTGTTGTTTTTACGAATAATCATATTTATATTTATTTTTTTGTTTATTTTTTTGTTTCGTTAGTATATCACCAACTTAAAATTACTTTACCACACATTTTTCAAACCGTCAACAACTTTTTAATTATTTTTCAAATTCTTTTTCAAACCTTTCTATCGCATAATCCTTAGCCTTGAATTCAAATTCAAAGTCAACATCATCCATGTCAACATATTCATCAGGAATACTACGAACATAATCACCATGCGCACGTGGATTCTTGTTGGTAAGATCGTTGTCGCTAAAATGAAACAATGGACGATGCTTACCCCACGTTGACATAGACAACTTTACCGCTTCTTTCGCAAATAATTTGCCTGGGTTACAACGAAAATGAAGATTGTCATACGTGATAGGAATACCAGTGTTTGAATAAACCAAATCATACAACTCTTCTACTTTCCAACTGTTAGGTTTGTCTTCATTCTCAAGTACCAAACGAGACTTTACATTAACAGGTAAATCATTGTATACATCAATGAACCGTTTAGCTATATCTTTAGTACCACCTTTATAACAATTCATATGAATATTAATTGGCGAATCGTATGATTGGGGTAAACCAAACAAATCCATGATACCAGCATGATTTTTTAGTTCAACAATAGACTTTTCTACAACAGTCTTTGTAGCACTTGCAGGTACTACAAATTGATCGGGGTGTGTACTACACCGTAAATTATTCTTTTTAATGATTTCTGTACCACGCTTGAATTCAGCATAAATACGGTCTTTGTCAGGAAGAATATCAAATGATAGATTTGCTTCGGGTAAAGTAGCCAATGGAAACAAATCACTGCTGATACGATAATTCCAACCTTTACTTGCACAAAATGCAAATGTATTCACCGCAACATGCACATTGTTTAATGTTCGTTGGGAAATGGTAGATAAAGCACTTTTTCGTTCCAATGTCAAGAACCTAGTCTTGGTCATGGTATTTGCCTTGAAACCTTTTTCTTGAAGTTGAA
>Ga0209296_1000371_pt1 | contig 38585 bp, 54 predicted proteins | sample S_130206_EF_Meta_FD_187319 | JGI IMG/M metagenome (GOLD analysis project Ga0209296, IMG submission 187319) | Freshwater microbial communities from Lake Simoncouche, Canada to study carbon cycling - S_130206_EF_MetaG (SPAdes) (version 2) | ecosystem: Environmental > Aquatic > Freshwater > Lake ... | reverse complement strand
GCGACTGGTGCTGGGACTGGTGCTGCGACTGGTGCTGCGACTGGTGCTGCGACTGGTGCTGCGACTGGTGCTGCGACTGGTGCTGCGACTGGTGCTGCGACTGGTGCTGCGACTGGTGCTGCCAGTGTGAGCTTCAATGCTTGAGACAATCCCTCAACTGCTTTGGCTAGATCTGCAATGTTACTTTCCAGAGACATATAGCTTTTCCTTTTCTGGGTCTTGAGTTATTTTTAATCGATCACTTACAAATGCTTCCATCATTTCACGCAGCAGTTCTGAAGAACCGCCGTGTAGTTTGGCCTTCTTCGAGAATTTCTCATACAGTATCTTTGGGACCCTTACCCCCATTGATACGTTTAAACTTCTATTCATTGGTACTCCTTTCATTAATTTAGTAAGGAGGATTTCTCCTCCCATCAGACCTGACACCCAACCTGTCAAAACCAATCATAACGATTGTCTCCGTTCAACAGGTGATTGCAATTGTAAACCCAGTGCTGTACAGTTGTCAACGCCTGCTTTACAAAATAACGAATGGAAGCTTCATGATTCAAGACTATATAAACGCCGGTTGGAAGATCATACCTATACCACGCGGAGGAAAAGGTCCGCGTATCATTAATTGGAACACTATTGAAAACGCTCTTGTTGCAGCCTGGATGATTCCTACTGATCATGGGGTGGGGCTGATGCACGCGTACTCTGGAACGATGGCTTTGGACATTGATGATACTGATCTTGCTGTTGACTTATTGGGGGAAAAGGGAATCTCTTTACCTGACCTCTACAACGACCCGAAGACTGTAAGAATTGAATCGGGGAGGACGGGGCGAGCAAAGTTCTTGTACAAAATGCCGGGTGGATTGACCTTACCATCTAAACGAGTAAACGGCCCAACTGGTACCATTTTGGAATTTCGATGTGCCACTTCTAACGGACTCACTTGTCAGGATGTCTTACCGCCGTCAATTCACCCTGACACGAGTCAGCCTTATCGTTGGGAAGGGGCTGCCGACTACACGAATCCTCCTGTCATTCCTGATTCACTTCTTGATTACTGGAAATCATTAATAGAGGTGAAGGTCACCGAGAGTGTATCCGACCCTTTAACCCTGACGTCTCTTCAAACGATACGGGAGGCACTTCTGTTAACACCTCCCGACCTTTGTAGGGAGGAATGGATCAATATAGGCATGGCTCTGCATCACTGGGGTAATCAGAACAAATGTGACACCGTTGCATTTAGCGAATGGGACGCCTGGTCCAGCAAATCAAGCATAAAATACCCAGGAAGACCTGCAATGGTGGGTCAATGGAAAAGTTTTAAGACCGATAGAGGAGCACCCATAACATTGGGCACACTATTTCGAATTGCGTCTGAGCACGGGTGGGTTCGGAAGCCCGACGACACCTCAACTCTTTTTAAAAATGTTGGGTCATTAACCCCACCACTTGAAATCCATGAAGGGATTAGACCGCTGCCACCTGAGATGGATTTATCGCTCTGGCCCACCATTTTACAAAAGAGAGCTAAAGAAATATCAGAAGCTGTAGGCTGTGACCCCCTTGTGCCATTATGGGCCGGTCTTGGGTCGGTCTGTGGTGTAATTGATTCCCGGATTCGATTGGAGTTAATGCCGGGGTTCAAAGTGCCCCCGATTCTTTGGCTTATGACTATTGGCGACCCTGCCGATAAAAAGACCCCTGGGGCGGCACCGATGCTGGACCCCCTTGTACAATTAGAACTGGAGGATAGACCGCGGTTCAAAAAGGAATTGTTGGTTTGGGAGGGTCACGAAGCGGCATACGCTGCCGCGAAAAAGAGTTTCTTGGAGTTTTCTGCGAGTCCTGAGGCGATGATGGGATCGAATGCGATACCAACAGTACCAGACCTCCCTTCGCAACCTGTCCCACTGAAGATAACAGTCACTGATATCACGAGTCAGAAATTGGTTCGTCATTGTGCTGAGAGACCTCGGGGTCTTCTATGCACTCTCGACGAAATGTCGTCATGGGTTAGGAAATTATGCGAACGTTCGTCTGGGGAGGACCGCTCTACATGGGTGGTCAGTTATGAGGGGAAGGCTTACGACATGGACCGAGTGGGGGCAGGATCGATTCATTGTGAGAACTTGGCTGTTAGTATTTACGGAAATATTCAACCGAAGGTGTTTCAAGAAGTTCTTAATTCACTATCGTCTGATGGGCTTCTTCAACGGTTCATTCCTGCTGTTTTGAGGGAGGGTTATACCAAGCGCGGCGAACCTTTGTCTGAGTTCATGACCTCGGCGAAGCAGTGGGAGTCACTATTACGAACTACTCAATCGCTTCCACCAATTGTTTACAAGTTATCAAGTGATGCCTACACCCTATTTCGGAATTTCCAGACATGGTACGAGGAGGCCAAGCGGGACGAGCGGTTACTATCGGCATCTGACGTGTTCATGACCGCGTTTGGTAAAATAGAAGGAACCTGTGGCCGACTAATTTTACTGTTCCATGCAATCGAGTCTCCGTTTTGTACAGAGGTCTCCGAGTCAGTGGTGTTCCGGGTAATCCGATTAATCAAAACGTACATAATCCCGTCCCTCCGGTACGCATTGTCCGAACTGTCGAATATATCTTCGTTCGATTCGTGGTTGATCGATTATATTGTTCAAAATTCAAACCTTGAGAAGATCACACTTCACGAAATAAAGGCCAGCGCACGCCGACGCTTGGAGGATTTGAACGTGTGGAAAGCTGATCAGGTCGTGTATGGAGGAATGGCAATACTTGAGAAAGCGGAGTGGGTTAGTCGGATAGATGATGGCGCACGGGAAAACCAACACATTGCCGTATGGGCCATCAACCCCTCGATTCTAACTCAGTTTAAAGACAACCGAAGGGCGATTATAGAGGCGAAGCAACGACGGGTGGATCAGATCCGAGAGTCCCGGGGATGGAAACGTCTATTGGTGAATGGTAATAACGAATAATACCAACAACACCAAGTGGTCCCCCCCCACTAATAATGTTAAATGGACTCTTTTAAAACGGACTCATACACAGGGGGTGCCATAAGCTGAACGAGTTTTAACACGGTGATCAACTGGGAGACACTGGGGCTGATCTTTCGTTGACCATTGTCCCACTTTTGAACGAGGAATACTGAGACGCCGAGAAGTCGGGCGATGCGGTCTCGGGTGAATCCCTTTTTCTTTAATTCGATTATGAAGTCGTTACTGATTGTCATGATTGTTTTTCCTCAATTTCTCGTTTAATCTTCTTCTGACTCACTAAATTGTTCAAGCTCCGCCATCCGCGCCTCTAATCGTTCGAGAGATACAATTACCTCCCGTATTGATTGCGATGCACACAAAGTGTCCAACGCGTCCAATACGTCTAATTTAGCGCGATCTTTTTGAGGCAGTGTCGCAACTGCTGCAATTAACTTTTTCATCATTTTAATTTAATCCATCCCGGTACTATTTTCGCAATTAGTTTTATTATAAAACCATTTTTATCATTACTTTTTAACGGTTCTAACGGTTTCGGTTCTAACAGTTTCGGTTCAAATAAAGAGCAATCGTTGTTCTCGTTTACCTCTTGCAACCTTTTAAATACTATTACACGCCGGAATGGGGTGTCTTTAAATGATGCAAACGACTCATTGGTGCAATAAAGTCCGTCAAGCGATCCTATGTAAGAGAACGCGCAGTGCTTACAATCTTCACAATAAACTTTAGTCATTTTTTTGATCCTTTTCTTTTGCTTTAAAAATAAAATGAGACAATCCGCACGTATCACACCGAACATCCTGAACCGCAGTGGTCCTGAACTCTCTATATAAATCACCAATACAATGACGAGTGTGGTAAAAATTAATTACCTCAAAATCGTTTACGCCATTCAACTCGCGATTCAATAAAGCCCCGTTAAATTTTAAAACTTTAACCCTTCGGAACGGGTCCCTCAACCCCATGTCTATACCACATGGGGTGCAGGTAAAGCGCGTGTCTACGGTAATGCGACGGTTTTCGGTGATTCGGTGGTAATACGGTTTTATTACACAATGCCTCTTCTCGTGGATATCAAGAATTACATTTATGTCACCGGTATGTCGCACAATCTCCTCGTAAGTCATGTCTAGTAGTGACAATGGGCATCCGGGGTAAAGATTAAGACTTTTCATTATCTCTCCTTTTCTTCTAATTCTGCCATCTCGTATTAAACCTCCTCTGAATCACCGGTCACCACCGCATCGCCGGTCACCACCGCATCACCGAAAACCATCGCATCGCCGGTCACCACCGCATCACCGAAAACCATCGCATTACCGAAAACCTTCGCATTACCGGAGACCTGCGCATTACCGGAGACTTGCGAATCACCAAAGACCTGGGCATTACCGGAGACTTGCGAATCACCAAAGACCTGGGCATTACCGGAGACCGTCGCATTATCGAAGATCCACGAATCACCGGAGACAAACGGATTACCGGTGACACGCGCATTACCGGAGACCATCGCATTACCGGTGACACGCGCATTACCGGAGACCTGCGCATTACCGGAGACTTGCGAATCACCAAAGACCTGGGCATTACCGGAGACCGTCGCATTATCGAAGATCCACGAATCACCGGAGACAAACGGATTACCGGTGACACGCGCATTAGCGGAGACCCGCGCATTACCGGAGAGCATCGCGCTATCTTCGATCTGCGCATTACCGGAGACACGTGCATTACCGGAGACCATCGCACTATCGGAGACACGTGCATTACCGTTCACCACCGAATCACCGAAAACCATCGCATTACCAGAGATCCACGCATCGCCGAGGCATGATAAGTTTTTATCCGACTCAACCCACCCCCCTACGTCTCCGGCTTTAACTGAGTCACCGATATCGCGGAGAGCTCGGATTCGGTGAATTCCGTCAATGGTTGGATCTCCTATTAATTCGTATTTATCGTTAGCCATTTTAATTGTCCTTCTCATATTAAACCTTCTTCAAAAATGGAGACACGCGCATCACCAAAGACCTGCGAATTACCGGAGACGTGCGCATAACCGGAGACTTGCGAATCACCAAAGACCTGCGCATTACCGGAGACACGCGTATTACCGGAGACACGCGCATAACCGGAGACACGCGCATCACCAAAGACCCACGCATTACCGGAGACCGTCGCATTATCTTCGACCTTTGCAAAACCGGAGACCCGCGCATTACCGGAAACTTGCGCATCAAAGTAGATACGCGCATTATCGGTGACCTGCGCATTATCGGTGACACGCGCATTACTGCAAACCAGCGCATCACCGAAAACCGTCGCATTACCGGAGACAATCGCATTACCGGTGACATGCGCATCATCAAAGATCTGAACATCATCAAAGATCTGCGCATAACCGGAGACCTGCGCATCACCGTAAACCATCGCATTACCGAAAAGCATCGCATTACCGGAGATCCACGCATTACCGTAGACACGCACATTATCGTAGACACGCACATCACCGGAGATCCACGAATCGCCGAGATGTGATAAATTTTTCTCCGACTCAACCCACCCGCCTACGTCTCCGGCCTTAACTGAGTTACCGATATCGCGGAGAGCTCGGATTCGGCGAAGTCCGTCAATGCTCGGCTCTCCTATTAATTCGTATTTATCGTTAACCATTTTAACTGTCTCCTTGATCATATTAAACTTCCTCCGAGACGTGCATTACCGTTCACCACCCAATTACCGTAGATACGCGCATTACCGGTCACCACCGCATTACCGGAAACTTGCGCATCAAAGTAGATACGCGCATTATCGGAGACCATCGCATTACCGAAGATCCACGAAGTACCGGAGACCTGCGCATAACCGGAGACTTGCGAATCACCAAAGACATGCGCATTATCGGAGATCCACGAATCGCCGGAGACCTTCGCAGCACCAGAGATCCACGCATTGCCGGAGACGTTCGCATTACCAGAGACCTTCGCATTACCAGAGATCCACGCATTGCCGGAGACCTTCGCATTACCAGAGACCTTCGCATTACCAGAGATCCACGCATCGCCGAGAAATGATAAAATTTTATCCGACTCAACCCACCCGCCTACGTCTCCGGCCTTAACTGAGTTACCGATATCGCGGAGAGCTCGGATTCGGCGAAGTCCGTCAATGCTCGGCTCTCCTATTAATTCGTATTTATCGTTAGCCATTTTAATTACCTTCTTTTTCTAATTCCGCGCAACGCTTTATGTCAGCCATAGCAACATCGTCTGACTCGTAAAATCTTAGTGCCCAATCGACCTTTATATCTGAGCTTGCTTTATATATTTTATTGGCCGCTAACGGAGTACCTAGATGACCCTCTAATTTCTTACCATCCTCTCCGGCCAGCGTTACTATCCAGCCAGCCCGGCAGTGTGTTGTGTCGCACGTGTGCCAATTGGACATATCAAGCGAATTATCGCCACTGCAAGCTTCTAATAATTTCTGATGAATATTTTCAATTTTTGGGATAACAAGTGGCTCGTTTGATTGACCGCGGCAATCGCGGCAATCGCGGCAATCGCGGCAACCGTTGCAACCGCGGCAATCGTAGCACTCCCAACAATCGCCGCAACCGCCGCAACCGTGGCAATCGCGGCAACCGCGGCAATCGCGGCAATCGCTGCAACCGCGGCAATCGCGGCAACCGCGGCAATCGTAGCAATCGCCGCAACCGCCGCAACCGCTGCAACCGTTGCAATCCCAACAATCGCTGCAATCGTAGCAATCCCAACAATCGCGGCAATCGCGGCAATCGCGGCAATCGCTGCAATCGCTGCAATCCCAACAACCTGAATTTGTCTCGTTATCCAAAGTAAAACCCGGGTACTTTTTTGAAAACCCAACGGACACACCGTTTGTTTGTTTGTCGGGTCTGTTCAAAAATTCGTCGTAACTACTAAATATCTCGGTTTTCATTTTAATTGTCTCCTTGATCATTTGTTATTATCGCATTAATCGCGAAACTCAAAGCCAATACCACAAGCACGATACTAGCCCCCCATCTGTACGCGTAGTCGTCATTTACGAGTGACGTGGTATGAGCGGCTACGAGGAATAGAAGAAGGGATATAAGGGCGAATAGGGGGCGGGTCATGATTCAAACTCAGAGACGATTCCATCCGAGGTTTTTTTAATTGCCGATACCCCTTTCCTAATAACTCTACTGACTCCTAATGTGGCCACATCGACCCCCGACATAGGTTCATCAAAATCAAAATCAGTTTCAAATACGCCAGATGCGGTTCGAGCCACTATCTCGACGGGGGATGCAATAGCCCTAAAAATACCTTTAAAAATACTCATTTTAATTTATCTCCTTAAGGGTGAACTCTATAAAGGCAAGGCGTTCAAGTTGCGTTTTTTTAATTATCGCCATTATTTTTCCTCCTGTCGTTTAGATAAACAATCCAACCCTTTCGAGCTAAATGATTAGCCCTGTGCTTCGTCGAACATTTATTCTGCCACGTCTCGCCATTTTTAGGATTGAACGCCACAAACTGATATCGATGGAACGGGAACCAATCCCTCAATCTAGTTAAATTAGCCGACGCGCTTTCTTCAAATAGTTTCTTTTGGTGTTCGATTACTTCTGGTGGTGTCATTTTAGTACCTCACTGTCTGTTTTTTGTTTGTCGAACACAGCCCACTTGATTATTTCAACCTCTTAAATTCGTTTACCAGGATTACGTATCCATCTTTAGTCGCTGCGAACGTGTCAAATGTGAAACCTAGGCGTGTAAGCTCAGTCGCCGCCATTTCGTATACATTTCTCGCCGCGTAGTCGTAACTGAGTGTTAGGGACTCGTATACATTTCCCGCCGCGTAGTCGTACCTGAATGTTAGGGACTGTTTGAAGCGGTTTGATGTGAGCTTAAATCGTGAACCTCTGAAATTAGTTGGGCGAATATATTTAACTTCGATTGCGTGTTTGTTTTTCATTTCGGTTCCCCTGGCAATTCGGTCCAGTGCGTAACGCTCCCGTTAAAGTGGTTAAATTGATGATTAATAGATCCATCTGAGTTCCATGCGTCCTGTACGTGCAGAAGGTCCCATCCATTGCCACACTCATTAATGTACCAGCCGAGTACCGATCTATCGGAAATGTCTTTTGGTGGTTCACTAAGTGGTTTTATTTCAAATTCCATTTTAATTATCTCCCTCGTTAATTGAGTGGACCGCTTGGGCCATTAAGAACGTGGCGACCATCATTAGGAATGCCCCCGCATAACAACGCCAGGCCACTGCGGGGACGGGTTGAGAAATGGTGATGGACGACCAGAACAATACCGCGGACATTATCGAATATTTAATGGTCATTCTCCAAACACCTCCCGGACGGTGTAGGTGTACCCGGTTATTGTGGAAAGCTCTGAGATATACTCCAGTGCGTCGGTGGGGTCGTCACAAATGTCGATGACTTCACCGTGACGGTTGATTATTTCGAATAATACCATAGCTCGTTCTCCTCGAGTTTAATTAGATGAATCAATTTGACTCAATGAAGACATTGTATCACGGATAACCCATTGGGTCAAGGGTTATTTTTGACTATTGTGATGGGGGCGATACAATGGGTTGAGGGATTCTGTTGTGTACAGTGGGTGATGTGGTAGCGACAAAAATACTTGAAACGGGTATAGGAATATCGGAAAATGGGATTCAGGGAAATATTTCAATATATTAAGGATTTCCTGTATCCCCCTGTATTATTTTTGTCGCTGACTTATCGTACAGTGGGTCAGAAAACCCAATGTACCACCAAAATGCTGACCCCCTGGGCTATTTCTGACCCACTGTACACACTTTTTCAATGTTTCACGGAGGGTTTCACAGATGACCCATTGTACCACCTACCCAACGGGTTTTAAGTGGTACAATGGGTCAAAACTACCCACTGTCCCATGGTACAATGGGTTAACGTAGTACAATGGGTTAAATTAACAATGTTTAACATTCTAACCCATTGGGTATATAGTACAGTGGGTTAGAATGTTAAAAGGGAGGAATCTTTATGAGTGGTAACTACGGTGTCTGGGAAAACTCGGAATCACGTTGGGTTGTTAGATGGTTGGACCGAGATACCGTTAAGACGTTGGTTGCGGGATTCAATCGAGTCGCTGACCCACTGTACACGTACTCCGAGAGACAGTGTTAATCGGTCCTCTGGGGTGCAAAGGGTGTTACCGTAGCCCGATGATGCTGGACGCCCCTCACAGACGCGCTGAGGCCCCGATGCCGGGACTCACGGGTGTCAGGTGACCCATGATGCTGAGGGGATGAGAGGGGTACCCCAGGGGTGGGGGTGGAAGGGCCCTGGGAAATTGGGAGGTTGGGTTGCGTAGCCCCCGCAGTAAATTTTTATTTTTTTGATTCCGTAACCCCATGGGTCACCTAAAAGCCCATTACCCCCATGGGTCACCTAAAAGCCCATTACCCCCATGGGTCACCTAAACCCCAGCATTTCGACTTCCCATGCTAATCTCTTATTAACCCGATCAACTTATCCACCTAGTTGACTTTTTAAATTCGCATGGTACTCTCAGAATGCTTATCGTCTCCTCGAGAAGTAACCGCCCGACCCACGTGTGACGCTGATACTAAAAACATCAACTGTCTTTGTGGATCGGGCAACACACACACACACACACACACACACACACACACACACACACACCACCCGTTGTCATCCCTCTTTAATTCGTATAGAGTCATCTTACTATGAGTAACACTTCAGGGACTCTAGGCGCGATTAACGCATCCCCCCAAGACTCCCAATTCCAACAAGACCCAACTTCCCAAACTATAATGTCTTCACCATTGCCAAAGTGGCTTATTGGTAAAGACGACCGATTTGTCCGTAATGACGTAAAGGAACTCATCGTCATGCAGTACGAGATAATTCTAGACACCGTTTTGGATAAGCTTTCTTGCGGTGAAACGCTTGGTAACATTTTAAAAGATGACGTCCGTGAGTTTGACAGAGCGCGGTTTCTAAGATGGATACTTAAAGATCCAATTCGTAAAGAGAAGTATTATGAAGCGCTTGAGTTGGGTTGTGAGATCATAGCCTCCAAGTTGCCCGGTATTGCCGAGGGCTCGGACAGTTTCGAAGACGTCCAGAGATCCACTCTTAAAATAAACACGTTAAAATACCTTCTTGGTGTTTGGAACAAAAAACGGTTTGGGGAGATTAAACAAATTGAGCACTCGGGTGCGATCAGTATCACCAAGGCCCTTGAAGAAGCCGCGACGCGGTTAGTTGTAGATGCTGAATATCGAGAGGTGGAGGACTGATGCAGAAACCTATTCACTCGTCTGAGGACGAACAGTTATTAATGAGTCACCTATGGTCTCCTCGTATAGCCGATGATTTGGAAGCGTTTGTAATGTACGTGTTCCCTTGGGGTAAAGCGAATACCCCACTCGCCAACTTTACAGGACCTCGTAAGTGGCAGCGGAAGGTTTTAAGAAGAATCACCCAGCACATAAAAGACAACAAGGGTAAAGTTGACATGGCGGCGCTTAGATCAGCCATTGCATCGGGTCGGGGGATCGGTAAGTCAGCCTTGGTAGCATGGTTAATACTTTGGATGTTGACCACTCGAATTGGGTCCACGGTAATTGTGAGTGCCAACAGCGAGAACCAGTTACGATCAGTCACATGGGGTGAGTTGACCAAGTGGTGCATCATGTCGATTAACTGCCACTGGTGGGAACCATCCGCTACCAAGCTAGTGCCAGCATCGTGGTTAACGACACTGGTGGAGAGGGACCTGAAGAAAGGGACACGATACTGGGCCGCAGAGGGGAAATTGTGGAGCGAAGAGAGTCCTGATTCATACGCGGGGGTACATAACTATGACGGTATGATGGTCATATTTGACGAAGCGTCTGGGATTGCGGATGGGATCTGGAGTGTAGCATCAGGGTTCTTTACTGAGAACATCACAGATCGATATTGGTTGGCATTCTCCAACCCTCGTAGAAACCAAGGGTATTTTTATGAGTGTTTCAACGCAAAACAGGCATTTTGGGTTAATGATCAAATCGATGCCCGTACAGTTGAAGATACTGACAAGTCGATATACAACCAGATCATTGCAGAACACGGAGAAGATTCGTACGAAGCTCGGGTGGAGGTGTATGGGGAGTTCCCAAGCAGTGGGGATGGACAGTACATCTCTGCGACAATGGTTAATGATGCAATAAAACGAGAACGGTATAATGATTATCATGAACCAAAAGTAATGGGGATTGATCCCGGTAAAGGGAACCCAGACCCATGTTCAATTGCCGTTCGACAAGGTCGCGACATCTTAACCATTAAGTACCATAAAGAAGATGACCCTGATGAGCTTCTTAATAAGTTGCTTAATGACATAGAAGAATATCAGCCTGATTATATTGTAATTGATGAAGGTGGTTTGGGTTGGGGTATATTCGGAAGCTTGAAGAGACTCCGGTATAAAATAACATCAATTAACTCGTCCTGGGCGTCTAAGAACCCTGTAGCTTGGGGTAATAAAAGAGCTGAGATGTGGGCGGAAGGTAAAGCATATATTCGAACGGCTCACCTTCCCGATGACAAAAAGATGAGACTCGATATGATTAGCCCAAAACGGAAATCAAACAACAAAGGGGCTTTAATGATAGAGAGTAAAAAAGAAATGAAGATGAGAGGGATTGCATCCACAGATGGAGCTGATGCAGTGTGGCTCACATTAATGATCTCCGTTTACTCTGGGGTCAAAAAAGAAAAAAGTGACCCCGTGCGTCGAATATCGACCGGTTCACGATCGGGAGGGGTTGCCACTTCATGGATGGGTGCGTAGAATAAATTAATGATTGAATGCGTTTATTGTGGTAATCAAGTGTTCCCAGACCATACGTGTCCGAACATCAAAACCGTGTGGAACGTAAACCTTAAGGAGACTCAAGATGTCCAATCCGTCAAAGGATGATGATAAGTTATTATCAGAAGCCAGAGACCGAATGTCGACAGCAATTGCTGCATATTCTGACTCCAGAAATGATGAACTTGACGATTTAAAATTCTACGGTGGGTCACCTGACAACCAGTGGCAATGGCCTGAAGATATTTTGGCAACACGAGGGGCAGTGCAGGGACAGACAATCAATGCACGACCTTGTTTAACAATTAACAAACTTCCTCAACACGTTCGTCAGGTCACCAATGATCAACGGCAGAATCGGCCATCGGGTAAAGTGATCCCAGTAGATGACAAAGCAGACGTTGAAGTAGCTGAGATCTTTAACGGTATGGTTAGACATATTGAGTACATAAGTGATGCTGATGTTGCTTATGATACAGCATGTGAGAACCAGGTGTCTTATGGGGAAGGGTATATCCGAATTCTGACCGATTTTTGTGACGCGGACTCATTTGACCAAGATATTAAGATTGGTAGAATCCGTAACAGTTTCAGTGTGTATATGGATCCTTTAATAGAAGACCCTTGTGGTTCAGACGCCCGGTGGTGCTTTATTACACAACACATGGATCGTGATGAGTACGAACGGTTATATCCTAACGCCACCCCTGCTAGCTCAATTCAAACATTGGGGGTTGGCGATCAATCGGTGTCTCAGTGGGTTAACGAAAAGACCGTGACAATTGCTGAGTATTTTTACACAGAGTATAAAGAGAAAACATTGAATCTATACTCAAACGGAATGACTGCTTTTTTGGGAACGAGTATGGATAAAGCGTTAAAAGCAGAGTTTGGTGAACCTAGAAAATCAAGAGCATCTTCTCAAAAAGTGATTAAATGGTGCAAGATAAACGGCTATGAGGTCCTAGAAAGCACTGAATGGCTGGGTAAGTACATTCCAGTTGTCCGAGTTGTTGGTAATGAATATGAAGTGGACGGGAAAGTTTACGTTTCAGGACTTGTTAGGAACGCTAAAGACGCTCAACGTATGTACAACTACTGGGTTAGTCAAGAAGCTGAGATGCTTGCTCTTGCTCCTAAGGCTCCTTTTATAGCTTACGGGGGTCAATTTGAGGGGTATGAGCACCAGTGGAAAACTGCTAATACTCAAAACTGGCCTTATTTAGAGGTAAACCCCGATGTAAAAGACGGTCAAGGGCAAGTTCTCCCTCTTCCTCAACGTGCAATGCCCCCTATGGCCCAAACAGGTTTAATTCAAGCTAAAATGGGTGCTGCCGACGACATTAAGGCCACGACTGGTCAATATGACTCTAGTATTGGTGCAACCTCAAATGAGAGGTCAGGGAAGGCCATTTTAGCCAGAGAACGACAAACGGACACAAGCACTTACCACTATGTAGATAATCTAGCTCGTGCAATTCGATATATTACTCGACAAATTGTGGATCTGATTCCGCATATTTACGATACTGAACGAATTGCCCGAATTATTGGAATTGACGGCGAGACAAGTACGGTTAAAACTAATCCAGACCAACCAGAGCCCGTAAGAAAGATAATAGACGAGCGCGGAATTGTTATAGAAAAAATTTATAATCTTGGTGTTGGTAAGTACGATGTATGTGTGACCACAGGTCCAAGTTACATGACAAAACGGCAAGAAGCTTTAGAAGCGATGGCCCAGTTATTACAAGGTAATCCTCAATTATGGGCTGTTGCGGGGGATCTATTTGTTAAAGATATGGATTGGCCTGGGGCTCAAGAGATTGCGAAACGTCTTGCTAAAACAATTGACCCAAAGTTATTAAGTAATCCAGATGAGTCTCCTGAAATGCAAGCAGCTCAACAGCAAATTGAGCAAATGGGTCAAGAAATGAACCAAATGCATCAGATGCTTCAAAACGTTGAAAAGTCGTTGGAAGTTCAAGAGGCCGCACGAAAAGACTACGAGGCAAAAATTAAAGCTTATGATGCTGAAACAAAACGTCTTGCAACCATGCAATCAGGAATGTCAGAAGAACAAATCCAAGACATTATACTAGGGACTCTTCATGGGGCTATGAGTACAGGTGACATAGTAACTGGAGGAAGTATTGAGCAGGAAATTGATGATCAAAATATGATTGATGGCGATATACCCAACGAAGAAAGAATGTTAAATGAAGCCTAATGAGTTTGTTGGCATATTATTTTTAAGTAGAAATGTCGCGCATAGTGTGCACCTAAACACCGGCAGTTTTAGCAAACATAGAGCATTGGGTGAATTTTATGACAAGGTTATAGATTTGGCTGACAAATTTGCTGAAACATATCAAGGAAGGTATGGGTTGATTGGTCAAATCTTACAACCCGGAATAAAAGAGTCAGCAAACATCATTACTTTCTTACAAAAACAGTTGGATACTATTGAAAAAGAGCGATATAGTGTGGTTAACAAAAATGATACTACTCTTCAGAATTTAATTGATGAAATTGTCGAATTGTACCTTCGAACTTTGTATAAGTTAAAATTCCTAAATTAAGGACACCTCATGGAACTATTTAATCCAGCATCATCTCCTCAATTTAATCAGCAAAGCGCCGCCTACACAGGAACTGCGGGAACAACTACTGGTTGGGCGGCAGGTCCCCAAGGGGTTTTATTGACATCAACTAGTTCCTGCTACGTAGTTGTTGGAGAAGGAACGGTTGCAACCACTTCAAATGGTACATATCTTCCACCTTACACCCCAATACCATTCATCACCCCTACAGGAAGCGGGAAAGGAACCGGGGCTAAATGGACTGTAAGCGCTATTCAAATAGCAGATGCGGGGACTATCTACGCAAAGCCTTGTAATATACGATGAGTTGGGGTGAGGTACGTAATTCACCGTCTATAGGATTAATAGGAGGTCTCTCTTTTGGGGGTGGGGGAGCGCCATCGGAGCCTACTGTAGGTGGTAATTTGCAAACCGAAGCTAATGGAAACTTATTACAAGAAAATGGATCATTGATCCTATTGGAGACATAATATGGTTGATTTAAAAATATCCGCATTATCACCAGCAACTACTCCTTTAGCAGGATCAGAAGTACTACCAATAGTTCAAGGTGGTACTACTGTAAAAGTAAGTGTTGATAATTTGACCACCGGAAAAACAGTAACTGCGTCTAATGTAAACGTTACTGGTCTTACAGCATCTTCTGCCGTTGCTACTGATACGTCCAAAAACTTGGTTTCAGTGACAAACACTGGATCGGGAAATAATGTACTTGCTACTTCCCCCACCTTAGTAACTCCAGCGTTGGGTACCCCATCTTCTGGAGTTGCCACTAATCTGACCGGGCTACCATTGGCAACTGGGGTAACTGGAACACTTTCGGCAAGCAACGGAGGAACTGGAGTCAATAATGGTGCCTCAACACTAACTTTGGGAGTGTCAACCATTATAACGGCAGCGGCAGCAACCGTACTGGATGATACGACGGTATCAGCAATGGTAGATACGCTTGGTGGGGCTGCATCCACTGGGACTGGCGGACTAGTTAGGTCAATAAGTCCTAGCGTGACAACTAGCTTACAGATCGGCGGAACCCTTCCTAACATTATAGGATTATCCGTATCTGACACCTTTACATATGATGGTGATACTTTAGGAAATTACGCTGTATCTTTTTTTAATGATTCGTCTATGTCACCTACTCCAGGAACAACAATGGCGATCGCTTGTTTTAGAGGCATTAAGTTTTTTACTGGAGGGGCCGTATCGACTACTATCGATGGTAATGGGAAAGTCGGCATTGGGACAACTTCGCCGTCTTACGCATTAGACGTAGTGGGAACAATTAACTCGTCTGTAGCATTAAGATCTGCGTCTATCGACACTACTGCGGCTAATTTATGGTCTAAAGCTCAACGCTTTAGTTTTACTACATTAACGGACGCGGCCACTGTAGCCATAGATTTATCAGCATCAAACAACTTCAACTTAACACTTGGAGGTAACAGGACCCTTGGGGTACCCACTAACCCTGTTGCTGGGCAATCCGGAGTTATTACTGTCAGACAAGACATTACCGGTTCACGCACACTCGCATATGCATGGCCTTATAGGTTCGCAGGCAGTTCAGCGCCTGTATTATCTACAGGGAAGTTGGTAATGGATCAGTTGATGTACCTTGTAAACTCATACTCAACTGGGACTGCAACGATGACAATTGCAACGCCCTGTGTAGTTACATGGACTGCCCATGGGTTAACTTCAGGGCAAAGGGTTCAATTTACAACAACCGGTGCATTGCCTACGGGGGTAACCGCTAACACTAATTATTGGGTGACAGTTGTTGACGCTAATACTTTTAGACTTTCCACCTCTTTAGTAAATGCTCAAGCCGCAACTTTTGTAGCTACATCGGGGTCTCAATCAGGGACACACACTGTAACAGAATTTAGCATTACCCTAACCGCTAATTTTGCAATTGGGTAACACATGATAACAGCGGGACTACTACAAGATCGGGCGTTTATTTCTACCTGGAATACAGAAAACGCAGGGTCTGCAACAAAAACAATTGTAATCCCCACCCATAGTGCTGGAACGTATGCCTGCACAGTGGATTGGGGCGACGGGTCTAGCAACTACATGACGACGTATAACGACGCAAATTGGACCCATGTATACGCATCTACAGGCACTTATACAATCAAGATCTACGGGAAATTTGAAGGTCTTGTGTTTAATAATGGTGGAGATCGATTAAAAATACTTACTGTTGAAAAATGGGGTCCTGATTTTAGATTAGGTAAAAATCAAGGCCTTTATTTTTTCGGATGCTCAAATTTAACAATTACGGCAACCGATGGCTTAAATCTTGGAGGTACCGTTGTTTTAACTAGTGCATTTAGATCGTGCACATCACTCAATCAAACTATTAATTTTTATAATTGTACTGAAGTTACGAATATGGCCGAACTGTTTCGAGGGTGCACTAACTTTAACCAATCCGTATCAAGTTTAAACACTGCTCTAGTTACCACTTTTCAGGCAATGTTCCAAGATTGCACAAATTTTAATCAACCCGTTTCAAATTTCAGTACTGCTCTAGCTACCAATTTTCAGGCAATGTTCGCAACTTGCACAAATTTTAATCAACCCGTTTCAAATTTCAGTACTGCTCTAGCTACCACTATGCTCAATATGTTCTCAGCTTGCACAAATTTTAATCAACCCGTTTCAAATTTTAACACGGCAAACGTCACTTCATTGTCAAATATGTTCAACAGCGCTACGTCATTTAATCAACCATTGTCATTCAATACGTCAAAAGTGACTAACATGGGGGGAATGTTTAATTTAGCCACAGCGTTCAATCAAGATGTTTCCACTTGGAGCATTGCTGCATTAACAAATGCGACCTCTATGTTCAATTCATCAGGATTTACAATAACAAATTACAATAAGTTGCTCGATTCCGTAACTGGCTGGCCGTCACAGGCAACTATACAAAGTAATGTTACATTTAGTGCTGGGACGGCTCATTACAGTGCTGGGGCACCCACTACAGGGCGTGCAATTCTAACAGGTACTAAACTATGGACAATCACAGATGGGGGGACGCCGTAATGCAATATATTAATTATCCAAAAGTCAGAACTTGGTTTATTGCAAACAGCGGGGAGATATTTTCGCACGGGGTTGTTGATTCCGACCAATGCATGACTACTGGGCATAAGTTTATTCAAACTTTTACAGATTATGATCAGTACGTGTCAAAATGTGGCGAAGTTGGAATTTTGATAACGGACAAAAATCAGGTTGAAATTAATGGGTTAGACCAAAAAGATGTTTTGATTAATGACAAGGGGTTATCAAAAAATTGAAGTCTGTAATGTATAATATTACAATATGGACTAAAGTGGTTTGATCTAAAAAGGGAGATCTGATGACTAAGGACGAAGAATTGAATAAGACTCAGTATTTAGAAGTGTCAAAAATGATTGACTCAAGATTTAAGGATGCTAGAGACACATTTACACGATTTGAGCACAAAAACGACTTGTTTTTACACGATTTAAAAAACGATGTGGTCTCTCTTAATAGTAAGGTGATGGAACGAGTAGAAGTTCTTGAGGATATGGCCTATAGGTACAAAACATGGTTATACACTTTATCGGCGGTTATTGGGTTTTGCGCAATGTATATTGTTAATGTTTTAAAAGGTGCGCGTCTAATGACCAATTTAATATTTGGCAAGGATTAATATTGACCCTGCGGCATTTCTAAACTATTATCTTTGCAAATGTACTAGCGCGTATCACTAGGGAAAAGGGTTTAAAATGACCGAAATTGATATTGAAATAGCAGAAATTCCTGCGCCTGATTCTGAAGTTACGGTTCCTTTAGAACATGAAGTCCTGCAACCGGAAGAGATATCGTCAAAAGAGCAAGTTAAGACATTTACTCAAGATGAATTAGATGCAATTTTTAGAAAACGATTAGCAAGAGAACATCGGAAATGGGAGAAACAAAATTTACCCAAACCTGACCTCAAGCCGCCAGTAATTCCGACAATTGATCAATTTGAGTCACCTGAGGAGTATGCCAAAGCTTACGCTGATGAAGTTATTTCGAGTCGAGAAACTCAGAAACAAATGGAAGCTGTACTTGAAAAATACAGGGACCTAGAAGAAGGAGCAATCGAAAAACATCCAGACTTTAAGCAAGTAGCTTATGGGAATCATAAAGTTACAGATGTAATGGCTGAAACAATCCGAGCTTCTGAGGATGGTCCAGAGATAGCTTACTATTTAGGAAGTAATCCAAAAGAGTCAGCTAGGATTGCAGACTTGGCACCGTTAGATCAGATTAGGGAAATCGTAAAGTTAGAGGTTAAGTTGTCGACGGCACCTTTGGTGAAGAAATCAACAAATGTCCCTGCTCCGATCAACCCAATATCGTCTAAAGGAACCGGGACTAAGTCTTACACAACTGATGACCCTAGAGCAGCTAAAGAATTAAGCATGGATGAGTGGGTTGAGTTGAATCGGAAAGAACAACTCAAAAAACTTGAAGCCAAACGGTTTCAATAATACTGAAAGGATCTATCATGGCAAATAATCTATTAACCATTGACATGATTACTCGAAAATCCCTTGAGGTTTTGGAGAATAATCTTGTAATTACCCGTAATATTAACCGTCAATACGATGACTCATATGCAATTTCTGGGGCAAAAATTGGGACATCGTTGAGGATTCGGTTACCTAATCGATACACAGTTCGTAATGGTGCGGCATTGCAGGTACAGGATACAAATGAGCAATCAACAACCTTGACGGTAGCAAACCAAGTCGGTATTGATGTTAACTTCACAACTGCTGAAATGACAATGCAGTTGGATGACTTTTCCGACATCATTCTTAAACCAGCAATGAGCCAGTTGGCATCATATATTGACGCTGATGTTGCAGCTACTGCTTATAAAAGTTTCTATCAAACAGTCGGTACTCCTGGGACCACTCCTGCAACATCTGCCGTCCTACTTCAAGGTCAACAAAAATTGAATGAGGCTGCTGCTGTAGAAACCCCTCGGTTTGCAACTGTCAACCCTGCCGCTAATGCTGGGTTGGTTGAAGGACTTAAAGGGCTGTTTAACCCAACTGACACCATTTCTCGGCAATTTAAAAATGGTATGATGGGAACTGGTGTTTTGGGGTATGAAGAAATCAACATGTCTCAATCAATCGCTAGTTTTACAACTGGGAGTCGTTCAACCTCCGATACCATTTTGGTAAATGGAACCATCAGCACTCAAGGTCAGTCTACGATTAGCATTGACGGAGGAACTGGTTCTGCAACCGTTGCAGTCGGTGATGTGTTCACAATTGCTGGAGTGTATGCAGTAAACCCTCAAACTCGCGCAACCACTGGGTCATTGCAACAATTTGTAGTCACTGCTGCAAATACTGCATCAGGTGGAGCTTGGACGAACATTGCAGTATCTCCTCCTATGTACACAGCATCTAATCCTCTTGCGACAATTGACGCATTCCCTGTTGATAATGCTGCTGTCACATTTGTAGGGGCTGCATCAACTGCATACCCTCAAAACTTGATTTACCATAAAGATGCAATTGCATTTGCAACTGCTGATTTGCTTTTACCACAAGGTGTCCATATGGCATCACGTCAAGTTTACAAAGGGATTAGCATGAGAATCGTTAGTCAATATGATATTAACAACGACCGCATGCCTACCCGTATCGATGTATTGTATGGAACTAGTGTAATTCGACCCCAAATGGGTGTCCGGTTATTCGGTTAATCTTTAAATAAAGGAGAATTATAATGCCTATTCCTAGTGTTGGTGGTGGATACCAATCCACGGACGGAAACCAAGGTGAAATAAAGTTTGGAATTCAGATTGCTCCAGCTACAGCATCGACTTCCGCTACTTTAACCACAAGTCAGATTGCTGCCGGAATCATTACAGTCAACCAGGCTGGCGGTGCGGTAACAACTCTTACATTGCCCACAGGCACATTAATGGACGCTGCTTTTACCAACCTCGTGGTTAACAACAGTATTGACTTTGCAGTAATCAATGTCAGCACCGTTGGTGCTGAAGATGCTACTATTGCAGTAGGTACTGGTTGGACATTGGTAGGGAATGTCACCGTTGCAAGTAACGATGCGGTGACAAGTATTTCGTCTGCGCTATTTAGAGCACGGAAGACTGGCACTGCTACCTGGTCTTTGTATCGGTTGGGATAGTATTTGACCGCCCCGATTGCTTGGGGCGGTTCTTCTTAAAAAGGCTGACCGTAAATGATTAATAGTAAATCTACTCAGGTGGAAGATTTTATTTGCAAGATTCAAACAGCTATTGGGATTTATCAGATGTTATTGGATAAGATCAATAATTTAGACTTACCACCAGAAATAAAGGAAGACTAATGGTTATTTACTTAAGACACCCTGTACATGGGACAAAAGTCGCTTGTGATGAAAAAGAAGCAGAGGTTGACGAAACTCTTGGGTGGGTAAGATTTACCTATAATCAAGAAGAACCGTCTTTGAAAACATCACGTAATTCAAAAGAAAAGAAATCATCTTCCGCATCCAATTCGCTAAACAGAATGCTTGGGTTGAGTGAGTAATGACTACAACAGCAGGTGATTTAATTAATGGGACCCTTCGATTAATTGGTCAATTGGCCGAGGGGGAATCGCCATCAGCAGCTACGTCTGAAGATTGTTTAACTGCAATGAACCAAATGATTGATTCATGGAACACAGAAAGACTCTCGGTATTTAATACAGAAGATCAAGTATTTTTATGGCCCGCTAATGAAATCACCAGAACGCTTGGTCCATCTGGAGATTTTGTTGGAAATCGGCCAATATTATTAGACGATGCCACCTATTTTAAAACTACTGGATCTAGCCCTATTTCATACGGGATCCGATTTATCAATCAAGAACAGTATGACGGGATCGCTTTAAAAACAGCTACTAGCAGTTACCCACAGGTTGCTTGGGTAAACATGGAGTATCCTAATATTTCAATAACAATTTACCCAAAACCTATCCAAGTGTTGGAATGGCACTTTATATCAGTTGAGCAGTTGTCTCAACTTGCAACATTAGCAACCGTATTATCTTTTCCTCCAGGATACCTTAGGGCATTTCGATATAATTTGGCCTGTGAAATAGCTTCTGAGTTTGGAATTGAGCCCAGTGGTCAAGTTCAAAGGATTGCAATGACAAGTAAAAGAAATTTAAAACGAATTAACAGCCCTAATGATGTCATGTCAATGCCTTATTCATTAATGGCAACTCGTCAAAGGTTTAATATATTTGCAGGGAATTATTAAATGAAAACCCCCATCTTAGGATCGTCTTATGTAACCCGGAGTATAAATGCTGCAAACAATCGAATGGTGAATTTATTTCCTGAGGTGGTGCCTGAAGCGGGTAAAGAACAGGGGTTTCTTAATCGGGCTCCGGGGTTGTCTCTTTTAACTACAGTGGGCACAGGACCATTAAGAGGATTGTGGACGTTTGGTGAATATGGGTACGTAGTTTCAGGATCAGAATTATATCGGGTTGACTCTGCATATACAGCAACCTTAATAGGCTCAATTTATGGAAATTCTGGCCCTGTAAGTATGGCAGACAACGGAACTCAATTGTTCATAGCCTGTAATGGACCAAGCTTTATATACAACGCATCGACATTTGCGTTTGGTCAGATAACTGACTCTGATTTTCCTGGAGCGGTGACAGTGTCATATATTGACGGATATTTCGTATTCAATGAGCCTAATAGTCAGCGTGTTTGGGTAACCTCTCTTTTAGATGGGACATCTATTGATCCTTTAGAGTTTCGAAGTGCTGAAGGTTCACCTGACGGGTTAGTATCTTTAATTGTCGACCATCGCGAATTGTGGTTATTTGGAACAACGTCAGTTGAAGTATGGTATAACTCTGGGGAGTTGGATTTCCCATTAAGTCCTATTCAAGGAGCCTTTGTAGAGGTAGGGTGCAAAGCCCCTTATTCAGTTGCAAAACTTGATAACACGGTATTGTGGTTAGGTGCTGACAAGCGAGGTTGTGGAATAGTGTATAGGGCTGTTGGTTACTCACCTGAACGAATATCTACACATGCTGTCGAATGGCAAATACAGCAATATTCTGATTTATCAGATGCAATAGGGTATACCTATCAACAAGATGGGCATTCTTTTTATGTGCTCATATTTCCAAGTGCTAACACAACCTGGGTGTACGATGTAGCAACCTCTTCTTGGCATGAACGTGCCGGGTTTACCAACGGAGAGTTCACAAGGCATAGAAGCAATTGTCAAATGTTTTTCAATAACAATGTGACTGTGGGTGATTATGAAAATGGAAATCTGTATGCTTTTGATCTAGATGCTTATCAAGATAATGGGCAAATTCAAAAATGGTTAAGATCATGGAGGGCACTTCCTACCGATAAAAATAATTTAAAAAGATCCGACCATCACTGTCTTCAGCTCGATTGTGAAACTGGAGTTGGGTTAACATTAGGGCAAGGAAGTGATCCTCAGGTGATATTGCGGTGGTCTGATGATGGAGGGCACACATGGTCCAATGAACACTCCAGATCTATGGGTAGGATTGGGGAATATGGATATCGGACGATATGGCGACGATTAGGGACCACCATGAAAATAAGAGACAGAGTGTATGAGGTGTCAGGAACTGACCCGGTAAAAATTGCAATAATGGGTGCTGAGCTATATGTGACACCAACTAATGCCTAACATCACCAACATACCTGCAGGAAGGGTCCCACTAATAGATCCTCGGACCCAATTAATATCTCGGGAATGGTATCGTTTCTTTGTTAATTTGTTTAATCTTACTGGTGCGGGAACTAACGAGGTATCTTTAGAGGAACTTCAATATGCTCCTGCCTCTGAACCTTTTCCCACATCAGAAAATGACCAGTTTGGTAATGTCACATCTTTGCAAGAATCTCTTGTTGCATTAATTCAGCAAGTTAATCAGCAATCTCAGACACTACCTATTCCCCAACCTTTTATACCCTATGATATTATTGCACCGTCAGATCCCCAATTGGGTACAGTTGCGTCTAAAGATTATTCAATTGGAAATTGGACCCCTGTAATAACAGCGAGTGTTTCTGACCCAACAGTAAACTATGTTTCACGTTATGGAAATTATATAAAAATTGGAAATTTGGTCCAATGTGACACATATGTTGAATGGGATTCATTTACGGGAGGGTCTGGAAATATTCGAGTATCTCTTCCATTTCCAATAACAACCGTTTACTCAGGGGGCACTTTGGTATCAATGAGTGGGCTGACATTCCCTACAACAAGAGTGTTCGCCAACATTCAAGGGGTCGCTTCTACAAGTACTGTACAAATATCTACAATGGAAGCAGGTACGTCTGGTACTATATTAACTGTATCTGGAGCAGCGTCTGTAGGACTCATTCAATTCACAATGTCCTATTTCTCATGATATTATAGGTTCATGACAGTATCTTACTCATTATTAGCCGGAGCTGGGTTTCAGTTTTTTACTGATTCAGGTGTTCCATTATCGGGAGGTAAGTTATACACATACCTTGCCGGATCCACGACCCCCGCTGTGACTTATACGACGTCTGCGGGGAATGTCCAAAACTCCAATCCTATAATCCTTGATTCAGGTGGCCGTGTTCCGTATCAGATATGGCTGACGTACAATGTAAACTACAAATTTGAGTTGACCACCTCGACAGGGGTGCTAATCAAAACATGGGATGACATAACAGGAGCAGTTAGTACATTAAACTTATCTAACTCAACAGGAAGTTCACTAGTAGGATTTGTACAAAACGGATCTGGAGCAGTTGCTCAGACAGCTCAATCTAAAATGAGGCAAGTTGTAAACGTTTTAGATTTTGGGGCAGTAAATGGAGGCAGTGCATCGGTTAATAACGGAGCATTTGCAAACGCCATCGCCTATGCCAGTACCAACGGGTACACCTTAAAGATTCCTGCAGGAACCTATTCACTCACCTCCCCAATTTCTACAACCTCAAGCCTAATTATGGAAGGCGACGGGGACTCTACGATTCTTGATTTTACATCTGCTTCTGCCGGGACAATGATTTCAATCAGTGGATCACTTGCCCAAATTGAAGACATTTCATCTGCCACTATTGGAAATAACAGCATTGTGTTTGCATCAACACCATCGTTATCAACACGGGATATTTTGTGTGTTTATGACCCCACAGATTACTCATGGAGTTCTGCTAGATCTTATTATCGGAAGGGGGAATGGTGCGAGTGCCTTGGGGTATCGGGAAACACATGTTTAACAACAAGTCCGTTATATGACACCTACAACCCTGCTACAGTGAATGTGTATAAGTTAACATCTGCTCCTGTTAGAGTTAGTAATTTGAAAATAATAGGAGGGAATGGAAGTACAAATGCCATGGTTAATGTGTCATTCTGTGCAAACCCCATATTTGATAATGTTACAATCCAGTCTACATCATACTCGGGAGTGGTGTTCGACAGATGTTACCAGGTTAGAACATCAAATCTAAATGTATACAATAAAGGGATAACATCAGATGATTACGGTCTTGTTGTATCAAATTGTCAAGATGTAATTAACACTCAGTTAAATTCATATGCTCGGCGTCATGCTATTGCTATTGGAGGAGGGGACGTGACTGCTGGAGTTCCTAATAGAAATATTAGGAATGAGAATTCCATATTAAAGAATGATAAATCTTCTGGGGTTTCTTCTGCTGATATTCATGGAAACTCTCAAGACGTGCATTATCAAGATTGCGCAATATATAACGGGGCTGCTTTTGGTGGGATGGATGTGAGTTATGATAATTGTTACATAACTAACTCATCATCAGGAACAGTAATATATTCGTCAGAAATCAAAGGCGGTTATTTCGAGTTAAATGGGTGTAATCTGTTTACAAATGTAGATACCTCATCATCAAGTCGTGGGATCATTGATGTAGGTGGTAATTCAACTGCGGTTAGTGCCGCCACTGATAAGAAATGTACATTTCTTATCAATGATTGTCATATTAAGGCAATCAATCAGTCTAGTGGGTCGGATGTTATGAAATATCGAAATGCGGGGTGCACAGTTCCCGTTAACATAAAAATCACAGGACTTTCTGCAGATATTGATAATGTAGGGGCCGTATTAAGAACGCGTCTCGATTCGGGAACGGCAAGTTGTGATTTCATAATTATAGATAATATTTCAGGTTTCCCTAGTGGCACGCTTTTTCATAACGCTCAGGGAGGGGCTTATACAAATGCGCCTCATCGACTGCAAAGTCAAACCGGAAGAATAGCTATTACCGCAACTAGTGGAACTAGTTACACATTATCAAACACGATTAGCTTTAAGTATCTTTATCCAAGAAACCCATCTGCTCAGGTAACTACAGGAACTGATGTTAATATCTTATATAATGCAACCCGCGCTATTTTTTCAAATATATACAAGTTGACAAATGTTGACATCAGGGTTTTTATATCATCTGGTGATAATTCGAATTGGACGGCAACTGTAGACACTTATTCAAACTGGGTTGTAGGTATCAACGAGGTGTAAAATGACAGTAACGCTTAAAGTATTAATTCCTCCTAAAATTGCAGAAAATTCCCAGACTACTCAATACACAACCCCTACGAGTGCGTATACATTAATTGATAAATTCACCGCCACTAACTACAGCGGCAGTGTTGCAACAATCAGTGTGAATCTGGTCACCCTATCAGATACTGCTGGAAATCAAAACTTAATCACAAAAACAAAAGCCCTCCAGCCTTCCGAGGTGTATACTTTCCCTGAAATAGTGGGGAGTTTATTATCTGGGGGTAGTTTTATCTCTACGATTGCTGGGACGGCAACTGCGATTAATATCCGGGCCAATGGGCGTGAGATAACTCAATAATGGAGATTACACAAACGGTTGTCCCGACAAAAGAGCAAATACAAGAACTGCAAACTGAAATATCACAACTTCCCCAGACACAGCCAATAACAGATCATTTCTTTTCAGGGGGAATGTATTGCCGCCGGGTATTTCGTACAAAAGACACAATTGTTATTGGAAAAACTCATAAAAAGGATCACTTGTTCATTTGTGTATCTGGTGAGATCGTGGCATGGACAGAAAGTGGAATGAGGCATCTTTATCCCGGCGATGTTGTGGAATCAAAAGCAGGTACTAAAAGGGTCACTCTTGCATTAACTGATGCGATTGGAATGACTGTACACATAACAGATAAAACAGATATTGACGAGATCGAAAAAGAGTTAGTCGAAGATGCTCCTGACTCTGTTTATCTTCCAGGGAACATGTTAAAGATGAAGGAAATATCATGACATTTTGGGTTGCTGGTAGTATAGTTGTTGGAGCAGGCGCAAACTATCTTAGCTCTAAGAATGCCGCCGACACACAAGCAGGTGCCGCAAATCGTGCTTCAGAGCTTCAGAAACAACAATATGATCAAACAAGGTTAGATCAAGAACCTTTTAGACAAGCAGGACTTTCTGCACAAAACAGATTAATGGCACTGCTTGGTATCGGTAATGATGCTACAAATCCTGATTTTGGAAAATACTCACGTGACTTCGGATTGCAGGACTTCCAACAAGACCCAGGTTATGCGTTTCGATTAAGTGAGGGGTTAAAATCATTAGACCGAACGGCTTCCGCAAAAGGGGGATTATTTTCGGGAGGGGCATTGAAAGCTGCAACTAATTATGGGCAAAACATGGCGTCCCAAGAATACCAAAATGCATTTAACCGATATAATACAAATAGATTAAACCAACTAAATCCTTTACAGAGCTTAGCAGCTCAGGGACAGTCAGCAAGTAACTTTCTTGGTCAGACTGGTGCTAATTATGCAAACGCTGCTGGTGAAAATTATCTGCAAGGGGCCAATGCTAATGCTGCCGGACAGATGGCGGGGGGAAATGCTATAATCGGAGGAATAAATCAATACTTGGGGTATCAACAGAATCAGAATTTGATGAATCTATTGAACAAAAGCTCTTATCAGAAAGGATGATTAAATGCCTTTAGACACCTCTTTAATTCAAGGAATGAAACAATTAGAAATTCCAAATGCAGTGGACCAGTACGCAAACATGTTGGGGCTTCAAATGGGGGAGATTCGAAATGATAACGCCCTTGCCAAAGGCATATCTGATCAAAAGACTGCTGAACTTACTCATCAAAAGATGCAAGGAGAAATTGAAGCTGCTGAACTTGCAAAGTCGCGTGAATTATTAGCAACAGTCCAAGATCCCGAACAGTTTATCGCATGGCATAATTCAAACCACTCCAACCCTGTATTAAAAGGATACTTTCAGCGAATGGGTGTCACTCCCGAGCAGTCAAACCAACAGATATCGTCAATGATTCAAGCGGGGAGATTCCAAGAGTTATTGACTCAGTCTAAGATTGGTGTGGAAAAGGCAATGGAAAACCACTTCTATGAGCAAAACACCGGAGATAAGACTCGAATGATGGTTGTTCGAAAATACGGGAAAAATGCGGCAACAATGGTCCCTGATTCTGAAGCTGTCATAAAAAAGAGTCCGAACGCTCCCCAGACAACAATAAATATTGATAACAAAGGTCGGACATCCTATGCTCAAACCATGGGTAAACAAAATGCTATTCAGGACGCAGCTTTACAGGAATTGGCTAAGAAGGCTCCCGATCTAGTAACAAACTCTCAAGAGATTATAGATCTGGTCGATGCGGGTAAGGTATTCACTGGAACCGGCGCTACTGTAAAACTCCAGTTAGCTAAGGCGCTGAATATGGCGGGTGGAAGCGACACCGAAAAAATAAAAAATACTGAAAACCTGATATCTAGTATGCAAAAAACCACACTTGCTGCCATCAAAGGGTCAGGGTTAGGGTCAGGTCAAGGGTTTAGCAATAAGGACTTAGACTTCCTAGAAAAAAGTACCGCTGGTCAAATAACGTCATCTCCTGAGAATATAAAACGTTTAGCTGAAATCAATCGACGGGTAGGCATAAGAAGTGCTGAGGCTTGGAATAAACGGATTGATACTCTTGACCAAGAGATCGTAAACGGTGCTCAATTACAAAAAGTGGAAGTACCTAAAGTGAAGAATAATGAAGGTAAGAGCAATGCTGTAGGGAGACCTTGGGAAAAATACAAAAAATGATTCCTAAAGTCGGCACCATCGAAGATGGTCACAGATATATCGGAGGAGACCCGTCTACCCAGTCGAGCTGGGAGTCAATTGCCTCACCATCGTTAAAGATAGGTGATGTTGAAGATGGTCACACTTATACAGGAGGAGACCCTTCCTCAGCAACAAGCTGGCAAAAAAACTACAAATTGTCCCAGGTCCCTGGTGAAGCCTTAACTAACTTACCAAAGTCAGCGACATCGTTAGTTGAGGGAATGGGTACTCTTGTAGTAGGGTTAGGGAAGGCATTACTCAAGGGTGGGTTCTCTCCTGAACAAACTGACAATCTATCTCAAGCGGTGGTAAATGCCCCCGCAGCTCTCTGGAATCGATATGGGGGATGGGAGAACGTGAAGCGCACCGTTGCGGAAGATCCTGTAGGGTTCGCCTTAGACGTAGCTTCTTTGGGGGAAGGTGCTTCATTATTGGCAGGAAAAGCAGGAATGCCTGTTGCGAAAAATGCCTTAAGGACGGCTTCTAAAGTAGTGAATCCGATGACTATTCCGATGAAAATGTTAGGGAAAGGGGTAGAGACTCTTTACAATATCTCGCCCAAGTCTAAGGTTTACTTAAACGCTGCTGAGGGTCAGGGTCAACAAATAATGAACGCTTTAAACAATGCGTCATCTGATGTTCCTGGATTTAATCCAACAGCAGCCCATGCCGCAGTTGATACAGGTGTGACTAAATTTCAAAATCTGGGAAGATCTGCTCAGGATTGGTTACCGACGGAATTCATGCAAAGGACAGAGACTAATAATAACGCACTGACCTCAGCTATAGGAGCAATTGCTCAAGATCAGAATGCTCTAAATTTAGCAATCAAGACCCGCTCGAATATGGCAGATCCATTATATGAGGCGGCACGTTCGGGCGGTGACATCGCAGATGTTGCACCAGTTGACGAGTTTCTAAGGAAGACCATTAACGATAATCCGAAAAATACCCGATTGACTCAAGAACTCGGTAAACTCAGAGGACTCCTTCGTAAAGGGGTTCAGGGAACTGAAGTCGACCCATTATTGAGACAAGACCTAGACCCTAATATATTTCCGGGTTCTAAAGCCCCTAAGTATATAACTGACACTAGAGCTGTCGCCTCTGTATTAGACGATATCAAAACAACAATCGCCAATAAGGATAATATGTTTATCCGAGGAACTTTGAGTAAAGTTAAGGGACTTTTATCAGAATCTATCCCCGGATACGATGCTGCGGAACATGTATATAGTGAAATGAGCAAGCCTGTAAATAGGATACAAGTAGGTCAGTATTTATCTGAAAAATTAACCCCCGCGTTAGGTGAGGAAACTGGTAAATTAAGATCATCAGCATTTGCAACAGCTACCCGTGAGGCTTCGGGAACCATTGAACGCGCTACCGAGGGGAAAGCGCGTTACAATAATTTATCTGAAGTATTGACCCCTGATCAAATGAGGGTAGTAGAGTCAGTTCAAGAAGAACTTCGAAAAAGCGCATTATCTGAAAAATATGCTGCAGCTGCTTCCGGGAAAGTTCCCCTGGGTAATGTTGTCGAAGCTCCTCAGATTCCTCATATGATAAATCCAGTAATAACCATCTCGAATAATATCTTTAAAAGGCTGGGAGGATCCATCAGCAAAAAATTGGCCAACGAGATAGCTCTAGAAATGTTAAACCCCGGTACTGCAAAGAACGCATTGTCCAAGGCAATGGGGAGGTCACAGAAGGCAAAGGACTTTGGGGAATTGAATAATCTGAAAAGACTAGGTACGGCAGGAAGAATTAATGCCACCTTCAACGGAGATGAGGATGAACAATAATGAACTTCGATGATGCCTTTGAAAAAGTAATCGGTTTTGAGGGAGGGTATGTAAATAATCCCAAAGATCCCGGAGGTGAGACAACCTACGGAGTCACTAAAGTTGTGGCTATGCGGCACGGATACTTGGGAAACATGAGACAACTTCCTTTAGCTAAAGCTAAAGCGATTTATAAAGCCGATTATTGGGACGCTGTAAAGGGAGATGTAATCCCAGAGATTCTAAAATACCCAGTATTTGATGCTGCTGTTAATTCCGGTGTCGGGTCATCCATTCGATGGTTGCAAAGGGCGCTCGGAGTAAAGGATGACGGGATATTCGGACCTGTGACTCTTGCCAAGATTCAGAAGTCAGATCCTGAGAAGACCCTGCGGGGAATTTTATCCCAGCGTCTCACCTCTTTGACTAACCTACCGACCTGGGATACTTTTGGTAGAGGGTGGGCGAGAAGGTTATGCAAAATATTGGAGGAATCATGAACATTTTAGACATCGTTAACCCGGTCAAACCCCTACTCGAATGGGGTATCACTATTGCAATGGGTGCTGCTTTTTATTCGTTGATTAAAAAGGAAGTGGGTAGACTCCGCGAATCATTGTTCCTGGAAGTAAACTCTCAAGTTACTTCAATTGATGACCCCAATCTCCGCAAGATCGTCAAGCATGCTATTCGATATGCTGCAAAGCGATTACCTGACGCCACTGGGAACGAACGTCTCGATGCCGTTATTAAAGCAGTTCAAGACGCCACCCCTAATTTCATTATCTCAGATGATCAACTCAAGGAATTAATTCAGACACAATACACAGCGTTGAAAGGACAATTAGGTTCCCTTTAGAATCCGATACTCTTTGATCGCTTTTCTCAACGCGGTCTCGGTTACATCCTTATCGTTTAGTCGGACACCTTGAGCCTGATCCAGGGTGTCCTTTACCATTATTCTGTGACATAGGATAGGGACACCTTGACCTTGCCTCCTTAGCCGGGAGTTGAACTGCTTATAGTAATCCAGAGACCAAGTGAGACCGTACCATACGAGGATATGACCGTTCTTTTGAAGACCGTCAATGCCGTGACTCATGGATGCTGGGTGACCGATCATTAACTGGCAATCCCCGGACGCCCATCTACTCATGGCGTCATTAAGCGATTTGTCGGACTTGCACTCGGTCAAATTAACAGGTCGCATACTCTTGAACTTCTTCATTAGGCGGTCACCATCGGACCGGAATTGATACGCGCAGAGAATCTGGTTTCCGTTGGCCTCCTCGATTATGTCTTCCAGTGCGTCTAACTTAAGGTCATGGACTTCTTCCCATAACGGCATCCCCGCTATTGGGTACACAGCCCCATTGCTGAACTGGAGGCACTTGTTCATAAGAGCAACCTTATTGAACACCTCTATATCTACCCCACTATCGAGTTGGAAGAAGAAATCTCTCTCTAATTGATCATATTTACTTCGGAGCTCTGGACTCATCTCAACCACAACATCGTTGACGATCAGATCCGGGAGTGGGTTGTAGTCTTCCGCCGACATCTCAAGTGTAATATCACCTATCAGCCCCTTAATCATCTCTTCCGAGTTGTCAAACGCCTTAACGACGTGAGTGTCTGGCACTTTGTAATAAAACCGCCCTTGAAACACTGTCTTGCTGGTTCCTAGTCGCTGACCTTTGTCTACCACAAGGTACTGACCATGGAGGTCCTTATACCCATTAGAAGCAGGGGTTCCAGTAAGACCTGTTGTCCAGTCGAAATTATCAAGGACTTTCATAACACTACGTACACGTTTGGTTTCTGAGTTTTTCATTTTACTTACCTCATCCCAAACAATGCCGTTAAATGGGAAAGCTTTACCTTTTTTAATGTAGTAAGTGTGAAGGGTCTCACATAACCATTTCAAATTTTCGTAATTAACAAGATGGACATCAGCTTGTCTCATTAAAGCTCTTGCTCGTTGGTCAGGGGTACCAGTGACCATGCTGAATGTAATGCCGGTGGTGTGTACCCACTTAGAAGCCTCTTGCCTCCATACAAGCTGACAAACCTTTTTTGGTGCCACGATGATGACACCTCTTAGGAACTTCGTATTTAACAGGTGATGAATAGTTGTCAGGGTGACGATTGTCTTACCAAGACCCATATCGAGCCAAAGCATCGAGTTTGCACGGGTTGACTGGAAGTTAACGGCCTTTTGTTGATAAGGGTGAAGTTCGTCTAGGGTTAACATTAAATCTCTTTTTCTTTTGAGTCCATTATCATAAGTATATTCTCACCATCCCCGACATTATCAATCACATCAACCATAAACCCCAGATCTCTTAGGCGCTGGTGCTCCCGTTGCTGAGGAACAGTAGGTTTACATCCACCCCTTTTAAATTCAATAAATCTTACATATCGAGCGATAACCGGAACCAAAAAGTTAGGAATCTTGGACAAAAGTAAGCGATCGGGAACTGCGGCTCTTGAAGGACTTGTAAACTTATAAGGAACAATACCCTTCTTTTTTGCTGACACGCAGACGCGTGACTCGATTTCTTTTTCAAGCATGTCAACACCCTCTCTTTTTTGCTGACTCCTCAAGATCGCAGAGTTCATCATGTTTAAAATTGACGTGATTAGCAAGCCGAGCCCCGCCTTTTATCACCCTTGCCAAACTTCTTGTAAATACAATAAGGATGATGAAGCTATACACCACTAATACCCCCCAACCGTACAACTTCAAAATAGTCATTTTGACTCCTCCCACATCAGGAATAAAACACAACAAGCAGCGTGAGCCAAATGAGATTTACCAGACTCTTTATCTAACCTCTCACCATTCCACCATGCGTCAATGTGACGCATTAATGCGTTGTAATATCGCACCCGTTGGTCGGAAACCCTCTTCCAATTATCGACGTCGTACTTATTAGCGCCATGTTCAAGCACCTCGATTATCTGTCCGATTGTCTTCTCTGGAAGAAGAGACCATCGGGGTTTTTGAGAATCGTGTTTTTTACCGGTTAGGCTGTCACAAATTATGGACAGTTGTTGCTCACGGTTAATGTTTTCCATTCCAATTCTCCTCAAAATTAAACTTCATACGCGCGTATTCTAAAATATGTGAAATTCTTTCGTTTTCCCCCCACTCATTGTTAACTTCTTCCAACATCTTGCGAACAACCCGAGATATTCGATCGATAGAATCCAGAACTAGTGACTCCTTGCAATCGAGGTCTCCGCAGTCTGCCAGACACTGAAGACAATCGCCTCCGCAATCCCGATCACCAACGGCACCGGTGTTCATCTCCCCACTACACACTTTACACTTCGTCATTTCATCACCCTCCTATTAAATCAATTAGACCTTCGAGTGGTCCCCACCTGGTGAGAGAAAATGCTGCGGCGCCGCCTTTTCAAGTAAGTCTTCCACCACCCTAATAAGTTCCACCATCGAGACCTTCTGTACACCAAAGTTACTCCTACTTTAGTCCAATGCATAACTTTTCAACCTCCTGAATATAATACTCATAATCTATCGGTAAGTTCCCGGCATCCTTGATATCGTTACACACTTGAACACCCCAACCACTCTCGATATTGAACCGGCGATCTTCAGTATTCCCTTTTAAAGGGGGCATAATTTTGACAAGGTTCCCACCATCTACTGCAACGTAGTACCGGGTAATATTCTGAAGTGGGAAGTCGGTGTCCCCCCATTGAGAAGGATATTGGATCACTAACCGACTGCTACGAGGCACCTTAACCCTCATCATGAAATCCATCCGCTCCGACCAGTTCTCAACAGTCTCTCTGATTGACACCCCTTCAACCAGCACTTTCTCAGCCACCATTGGGATCACTAAAGCTGAGTGATTCTGGTTCCAGTCCAGATCGTACTCATATGCACCCTTTCTTTTAATGTCACCATTATCATAAACAGCAAGGTAATTATTCACATCGCGGATAAACATCTTCGAATATGCCGCTGACTCTAAAGATAACCCGGTCTCGCCTTCCCATGTCTGACAAACGATCTGGAGCTTTACTAGGTCATCCCGAAGGATTCGAACTGTCATACCGTCGGTGTTGATCTGAATAAGTTCAGAGAACTGCATCACTCTCTCCGCCAACTGACACAACAGAAGCTGACCATTGAGTGTGATCCTCATCGTGAATAACGGATCATAAAAGACGCTGAACACGCTATTACTGTCCCCGTAGACACCGTTTAATGCGAGCTTCAACATCTCACTCTCGGTACTCTTCTTTTTGTACTTCCGTCGCTCTTCGTACAACCACTTGTAGATCTTACAAAACATCTCCCCGAGGTGCTGAGGGTAGAAGTTATTCACGATTGCCAGGTTTGGGTAATACGATGACACGTCCAAATCAATCAGGACGTAACGGTTATCGGATTCGACTATCCGTGAATCAACTGATCCATGGATGCCACCCAGTCCAAACACGAACTTGAACCCTTTAATCGTGACGCTGAGGTCCTTGTATACTGCCTTAGTCTCAACGATCGTCTGACCTCTCAACCACTCGACCATCCGATTAAATTCCGGCTGCTGGAAACTGATTGACGGAAGGATTGCATGGAATAATTGAATCGATGACCTTCTTGTCTGCCGAGGAGTGCGTCCTTTCGAGCCATATTCATAACACTCCACACCGGCCTCCTGAAGCTTCATAATGAAATAATCTTTACCGATCTTGGTGTCGTTGTGATTCATGAAGTCCCGCTGATAGTTCCTGGTCAACTCCTCTCTAAACTTAATCATTTTGAGGGTTTGGTGATAAAACAATTTAGTCATCTTGACGTCGTGCATGTTGTACTTCTTTAACACCACGATCTCGTCTCTGGTGAGGTTCTTCCCAACAGGGAACGGGAGATCCTCGATGCTATCAGCTCTCATATTGAATTCAAGAACTTTCAAACTCGTTGCCTTAGCTCTGTTATCAAAATGATGAATCTTGTAAAGATCAATCTGTTCTATAAACCGGTCATCCTTGTACACCTGGTGAACCCACCGATTATCGTCATCTTGTGACTGGATGATCATCATGGCTTTTTTGTACAGAATGGACGGTTCACATCGTCCGGTTAGGATTAAAGTGTGGAGTACCGGATAATCGAACCCAAGATTATTAAATCCAACCATCCGGGCCCCCATGGACTTCAATGACTTCAAGAATGACAAGATTTCCCGTGATTCATTCCTGAAGTCACTTATTTCAAAACACCATCTAAGTGGAGCGCAAGCGTGCTCCACTGACAAGGTAAACACGTTTGGGAAAGTCTCAATGTCGTATATGAAGTCATTGTTCATAATAACAATATTCCGTTGGAGTGATTCATGGTCTAACCACGACCGCCATTCCGTCTAACGACAGGGTCTTAAGGTCATAAATGAAGGCAGTCACGCTTTTCTCACAGTTCAGGTTTCTCTCCTGATAAATTACGTTCTTGACACCATCTACTCGTACGTTGACTTTAAAAGGTTCCTTTTTAACAACCTCCTTATCAGCACCGTTTATACGTTTAGCGACTTCGCGGACGGTTTGTTCGGCAACCACATTTGGACCATTTACAAGTTCTATGCAGCACCGAGCGGGACCCATTGAAGTAACTCGAATGATGTCCGAAACTCTCAGAATCACAACATTCTGTGAGCCATGCTCAGTCGAATCAACGGCAATGAACTTACTCATTATCCTGCAACCCCAAAGAATGAAGGAAGAGAGGGGGCTTGTTGAAATGGTGCTGCGGGCATTTGAGCGGAAGGCGACGCTGCAATTGGCTCGATTCCTTGAACAGCACTAAAACCACCAGATACATCAAGTTCCTTCTTTTCACCAAATGGTTTGTCATCTCCGGCAAACTGAATTGCCATAAGGTCGCACCGAATTCCATTAGTGTTCTTATTATGAGGGGCTGCCTTTTGTGGCCAGGGCTTAAGTGCAATATTGACTCGGCATCCACCATACAATCGGCGACTCATTTCACCGTAAAGTCTCGGATACTCTGGGTTTGGGTTTCCTTGAGCGTCGATCTTTTGAAGAGCGGTCCCATCGGGGTTAATCATCTGAGGAGCACCGTCAGCAAGCTTACGAGACGCGGTGATATAGGTCATGCCATCATAACCATCGTAAATTTGAAACGTCTTAGCGTTACGCTTGTCGTCACCCTTACCGAAACATCGAGTATTGCTACGGGCATTGATCATCTCAAGCACAGTGTTTGCGTTTTCCTTCCATGTGGCAAGTGCGACCTGGTAGCACTGCTCCATAAACTTCTTAAGATCAGGGTGATCGTTTGGTAAAAGAATGTCGCAGTTGTACGTTACGTTCATTGACCCATCCTCCCGTTGTCGACTCTGCGGCTCGATCAGGTGAGGAAACGATAATCTTGCATTTGATATTAGGACGATTCCGTTACTTGTTGTCATTTGTATTCTTCCTTCTTGTATAATTTCTATGCCATCCAACCGGGCAACGACGGCTCCGATATTACCGGGAACATGGGCGCAGCATTTAAAACAATAGCAACCCTGTCATCGGACTCCGGTGCGATCATTGGTTTCCCACTCTTCTTGTTAACATACTCCTTGTTTAACATTTCAATCTGTTTTTTCGATAGTTGGTGCCGAGACCCATCCTTCTTCACCCAACTCAATCTTTCAACCTGTGAAGGGCTCACAAAACTACTGATGTAAGTGGATGATTTCGGAATGCCCATCCTACCCAATCGTTTAATCATGTCTTCCTCGGATGTCTTCCATTCACGACTCCCTCGACCGTTAACTACCTTAAATCCTGGGATGACGGACCCACTTTTAAAACGAGCCATTGCCTCTTCTTCAACGGCCTCAATGAACCCTCGAATCAACGGAGATGATTCGAGGACCATCTGAATGTCTTCATTTGTCAGTTTCTTGGCATCGGTCTGCGCAATTTGCTCAACAATATTCTTCGGCTCAGTTATCGACACATCCGGAAAACTAACCCCGATGGCGTTTAAAGACTCAGCCGCTAACGCAGTACATGCTCCCGCATGTTTGCAAAACTTACATTGGGACTCACCGGGCACCAATGGCGCATCAGGGTTATCGGTTGCGGACGCTTCTTTGATAATCTTGCCGACTCGCTCAAGATCTAAAAGTTCTGTTACTGACAACTCCCAAGACGTAATCATCGGTAAACCCTTTAATGCGTTTTTCGGTTGAGAAATGGTCATGATCACCTTCTCGACATCTTTGTGCTCTTTGGGTAACTCACATAATGCACCGATTGCGTATTGTTCGAGTTGAAGATTCCCTTCAGCTACAACAATACCAATACCGTCCTTGTGGTCGACTATCTCTAACGTCTTGTTTCCAATAATCTGGATGTCCACAGTTCCAAACATATCAGTACGACCCAACGCTCGAGCAGGATTAACTTTGGTCTCAGATAAAACGGTGTAACCACCCCCTTTTGTTTTTTCTAAAACATAGTCAAGCGTGACACCGACTCGCCGAGCCCTTTCAATATCAATTGTAAAGGCACCGTCATCATCCCTCATATCTGTCCCGACAAGCAAAAGTGGGTCTATTTGATTTTTGAGACAGTGCTCAAGCATCGTATGCGTGTGAGTCCCATCGATTGCCGAAGGACCACTCTTGTTTTCATACTGCGATTCTTTCGCAACTGACCCGGGGCACTTGGACCAACGACTCCTTGCGCTTGGGCTTAGCGGTGCATGAGTGGTCATTATCCAAGTTTCTCCATTTCATAAAAGAACTCATCGTATTTGTCGAATGGGATTTCATTCATTGCTTGAACACCAAGCTTATCCAAAACCCCTTGGATCTTTAATTCCTTCCCTTTTTCAATCTTTTCTAATTTCCGATAGATCTCAATTGCATACCCCAACAACTCATCACCAGTATTAAATGGTGCTTTTGAAAAAGTAGTTACTGGTGCTGCGACTGGTGCTGCGACTGGTGCTGCGACTGGTGCTGCGACTGGTGCTGCGACTGGTGCTGCGACTGGTGCTGCGACTGGTGCTGCGACT
>Ga0209296_1000370_pt1 | contig 38594 bp, 41 predicted proteins | sample S_130206_EF_Meta_FD_187319 | JGI IMG/M metagenome (GOLD analysis project Ga0209296, IMG submission 187319) | Freshwater microbial communities from Lake Simoncouche, Canada to study carbon cycling - S_130206_EF_MetaG (SPAdes) (version 2) | ecosystem: Environmental > Aquatic > Freshwater > Lake ... | reverse complement strand
AACACAGTGATACAAGCCGATGTTGCTCAAGAACTAAACAATTTTATCCGTGCTCAGCGCGGTGAAGTCAACGCACAAAATCAAAGTCGGCTATATCAACTACAAAAACAAAATCAGCAAAAGCCGTCTGGGCCAACCAACGAAGGTGCATCGGGCTACATTCCTACCAAGGCACAGGCCAAAGACCCACGTTATAGTATGGCACTCACAGTGGACATCAAGCCTGGGCAAATTGGCAAAGAAGCCAACAAATTAAATCTCAAAACAAACAAACAAGGCGTTCCGCAAATTGCCAAGGCCAATGGCCTGTTTGAAAAATTAGCATTAGAGCTGGCGCAGTTTAAAGAAAATATTCAAGCACCGGTATCCAAGAATCGTGACGAAGCAGATTATTATAAATTTTTATTGGCCAAAGTAAAACAAGGACGCGAACTTACACGTCAAGAAAAAGAATTCTTGCGTAGTTATACAATGTTTAACAAGCAAGTAGCAGAAAAGAAACTGTTTGCCTTGGCCGAAAGTGAACAGTTAGACGAAGTTAAAATGTCACCATCGGCCCTGATGAAATGGGCCACTAGTCCCGAAGCTGAAGGCATACGTGCTGGTTTTGAAGCGGAATTGATCTTTCGTGACACCACTAACAATGGTGACAGCGACTATGAAATGGAACCCGACTACGATGCCGACGAGCGTGTCCGCAGTATCAGTCAAATTATAGAGTTTTTTAATAACGGCGAGTATGGTGGCCTAAGTTCCAGACAAGAAGCACGTTTACAAGAACAGTTGGATGAAGCCTATTACGAGTGGTACGACGAACAAATGATTCGAGAATTCAGAGACGAAGCCGAAGATTTGATTCGCAAAGTGCTGGTTGACGAAGGCGATTGGGATGAGGACAGCGAGATACAAAAACAGTTGGCCTTGTTGGACCTGTCAGATGACGAAATAAATGAGATCATCAAAGCTGGAGAACAGGCTCCTAAATTTACCCGATCAAGCGAACAGCAAACATACGCAAAAGAAAATCCCCTGTATGAAAAATACTTAAATGCACAAAGCGAAGCCGAAGGACTGTTGGATGATCTAGTAGCCGACGAAGTAAGAAAAGAAGGTGCAAACTGGGATGCCGCACTGAATGATTTCCGCGACAATTATCAAATTGATGACGATTCAGGATTCTTTGATGATGCAGGCCTACGCTGGATGAGTGATGTGGCCAGTGAGTATAGCCTAGACTGGCCCTACATGACTGGTGGTGGTGGCAATGATGGCGGACGTGATTGGGACGACATTGGCAACAGTTTACAAAGTGTTGTGGACATGCCAGTCAAAGTAAGTAGTAATTATCACAGCACCACACGCAAAGAAGGCCTATGGATTGTAGAGCCAGACTCAAGTTTGGACCCAGATGACCGTGAAGATATGGGTTTAGAAATAGTAAGCCCGCCAATGCCCCTGTTAGTGGCCCTGGAAAAATTACAACAAGTTACCGACTGGGCCAACTCCAGTGAGGGTAATGCTTATACCAACAGCACCACCGGCCTGCACATGGGTGTGAGCGTGCCTTACCGAGGTGGCGATGTTGACTACTTGAAACTGATCTTGTTCCTAGGTGACGAATATGTTCTACAACAATTTGGTCGTGAAGCCAACACCTACACCAAGTCAGCCATGAAGGGCTTTCGTGAAAATCTCAAATCAGGTCGTTCAGACCCAGCAGGTGCTATGAAGCTGATGCAACACGGCTTACTTGAATTAGCACAGCGTGAAATACAAAAAGGTGTAGGACAGGGCAAGTATACCAGTGCTCATATACAAAATGGCTACATAGAATTCCGCAGTGCCGGAGGTGATTGGTTAGCCGAAGAATCAGCCGATCCTGAAAAATTATCCAGCACTATGTTGCGTTATGCCCGTGCTATGCAGATAGCAGCCGATCCCAGTGCCGAACGCAGAGAGTTTGCTAAAAAGTTATACAAGCTGGTTGCTCCTGAAGGCGACAGCCAATTGGCCTTGTTTAGTCAGTATGCCGCAGGTGAGCTTACAGCAGAACAACTCAAGAAAAAATGGGCTGAAAAGACCATTGGCAATGAAAAGAAAATTAATCAGTATTTCAAGTTGTATCAAAAGGTCAACGGCGTCTGGACCGCAGTACCAGGTGCTGAATACCGTGGCTTCCAAGAAGACGAAGTTAAAAATAGAGTATGGATGAAATACGGTCGTGAAGCCTTAGACTCGGGTGAATATCAGTTGGTCAACATGAGTGACAATCAACAGTGGGAAGTGTATGATGTCAAGACTGGCGCAACTCTTGAAATAGTGCAAGGTGCAAACCGAGATGCAGCCGCCAATCAAGTATTTGACAAGTATGCCAACCAAGGCATAGGCTTTAATGTTCGCCCATATGTGGATCCTAAAACACTTACACCACGTGCCAAGTTGGCCAAACGTATTGCTGAACCTGAACAACAAAAACCTCAGAGTCGTGACGATCGTCAAGACAGCGCAGACTTACAGGCTAGATTAACTGATCCTATTCAGGACATAGAACCTGATGTAGCACAAAACTTTGGCAATCAGTTTTCAGGACAGTGGCGAGTGGTAAATGTTGACACTGGACAAGAATTATATAGATTCAGCGGTGCAGGTAACGTGCAATCAGATGCCAATGGCATTGCCTTGGATTGGATAAGAAGCAATGCTCCGGATACAGATTTGGTACAAATCGAAGTTTTGCCAGTAATGATTGAATCTATAGATCCTGTCAGCAGTGCAGGCGTCCGTTTACCTACAACACCTCCTAAACTAAAACCACAACCATTGGTCAAACCCGCAACCTCAACAATTAAAGTAGATACCGACAAGAAAAAAGAAGACCCACTTGCTTACACATATAAAAAACTTGTAAAAGAATTTAAGCAATACGTGCCAGAAGCATCATTGGGAAACATGCTACCTTGGCCCGAAGCTGTTAACAAAATTAACAGCGCAATGAAAGCCATGGGTTGGAAAGGCCAACGTCAGGACGATGGCTCTTTTATGTTCAGCACCCGTGGCGCAGTAGCTGATGAATACTATATTGTTATTGTTGACAATGAGGGCGACAGCATGTTCACCTATGCTTTAGGCACTGTAGAAGAAGGCGACCCGCACATTGGCGAACAAGATACACTGCCAACTACTGAAGCCAGTGTGAGCGAGCTAATGACCGCTGTCCGGGATGGATTTGGATTGAACGAAAACTTTGCCGACGGTAAAGGTCCAGGCCGTCCGGGAGACAGTCAGCGACACGGTATTCCTAAAGGTGCTACTATGGCCCAATTAGAAAAAGCCAGTCATGCCAAAGGACGTAAAGGACAGCTGGCTCGGTGGCAACTAAATATGCGTAGAGGTCAGAAAAAATGACATTGTATGAACTATTTGAAGGTGATAACATGAGATCTAACGAATTTATAACAGAAAAGTGGAGCCAAAAATACAAGAGTAGTATCAACTGCAGCCATCCCAAAGGCTTCAGCCAACGTGCTCATTGTGCTGGTAAAAAGAAGCACAACGAAAGTGTTGAGATGGAAATGGTCTGTGAAGACTGTGGCATGTGCCAAACACATGGCAATGTCATGGAAATTCGAAAAGGCCAAAAGGACGCCAATGGTTATACTCGTTGCTGGCCAGGCAAACATGCCGAAGGCACTAAAAAAGGCAAGAATGGCGGCCAGGTGCGTAACTGTGTGCCCAACGAAAGTGAAGAACTTGACGAGATCAGTCGTAGAGATTTCCTTAAAGGTGCTGGTGCCACAGCAGGCTTGGCCGCTATGGGTGCTCCGGGGCAAGCAAAAGCATCTGATTACCGATTAACTGAATCTGACTGGAAGATGATTTTGTTAGGATGTTATTTTGTAAATATCCCTGCTAATTATTTGCCACATCGCGGCCCGCAGGCTGCTATTAGAAATCAGTTATTAGAATTAGGACCGTTTATAGGACAAGATTTACAAAAAGATATTGATAGTATTGGTGCTAAGATGCAGGCAAACCCAGAATATATTACAAATATCTTAAAAATGTTAAATGATATGGATGATCAGATAAACTTAGCAAATAGAATATCCGAAGTTCGCACAAGAGTAGTAAGAGGCATGTCTCCTGAAGAACGCCGATATCATATGAATCGACTTGGGATTAAAGAAAATAATGAGCTTGATAAAGAACTATTAAAAGAGTTTGACCTTATTGAGTCAAACATCAATATGCTTGCCGAACGCAACGGTGTTGATCCAGAAGCAATCTGGGAAGATTTAGAAAGTCTTACTGATGACGAGCTGTATGTGTTTGCGGCAACACAACCTGTTATGGAAGATTGGCAAAAGGCCAACAAACAAGATCGCACAGCTGGCATGAGTCAAAAGGCTGTCAATGCTTATCGCCGTGAACATCCTGGGAGTAAGTTAAAGACCGCTGTGACTACTAAACCCAGCAAGTTGAAGCGGGGTAGTAAAGCGTCAAAGCGTAGAAAGAGTTATTGCTCACGCAGTCGTGGTCAAATGAAGATGCACAATATTTCGTGCGCTAAAACTCCAGACAAAGCTATCTGCAAAGCACGTCGTCGCTGGAATTGCTAAATGAGACTGTACGAATTTGCACCTGCAGGTGGTGATGATAGAGAGCCCAACGAAGAAGAAATACTACATCGGTTAGCTGCACAGTGGTGGCAAGGTGATGAAGATCCACGTGCTGAACGTGCCTTGGCCTCTATGGGTTGGGAAATTGGTCAAGACGAAGGCTACGACAACGGTGGTGCATTCGTTGTCCGTGCTGGCGACATCAACGGCAACAGTTTTATTAGTTGGCCTGCCGAAGAATTAGAAGACCTAGAAGAAGGGTGGAAATCAGCCCTAGGTGGTGCTGCATTAGCTGGAGCCATGGCCTTGGGTGGCGGCACAGCCAATGCAAAAATGACTGCGCCGGTAGCACAAGCAAAAGCGCCCACTACACAAGTGCAGGCGCCTGCACAACAGGCCGCACCCGTGGAGCAATTGAAAGCAGTTGCTACAGCTAGTGGAATTCGTGGCACAGAACTAGCACAGTTCTTGGCACAATGTGCTCACGAAAGTGCAAACTTTGCCAGCATGGAAGAACGTGGTAGTCCAGCTTATTTTGCCAAAAAGTACGAACAACATAAAAAAACTGCGCGAATACTAGGCAACAAAGTCAAAGGTGATGGTGAACGTTTCAAAGGACGTGGGTTTATACAATTGACCGGGCGTGACAATTATACTAGAGCTGGTGCCGCATTGGGCCTACCACTAGCACAACAACCTGACCTGGCTGCTAGACCCGACGTTGCAGCCAAAGTGGCAGTATGGTATTGGCAAAATCGTGTTGCTCCAAAAATAAAAGACTTTAGCAATACTGGTGATGTAACTAAAAAAATTAATCCTGCATCAAAAGGCCTACAGTCGCGCCAGGATCAATTTAAATCGTACCAGGTTGCTATGCGATGAAAGCCAGTGAGTTCGTTGTAGAATCCGTTAAAACTGCATCTGCTGAACAGGTATGGAATTATGTAGATGGTATACACCCCGACGATCAAAAGGGTGGCGGATTCTTAAAGGGTTTGATCATGCGTTATCCGCAATACGAGTTGAAACGTATTCCGTTAAGTAGCATACACATACCCGATCAAGAGTACGACGATGAAGAACAAGAGCCCAAAGCCGATCCTTACAATCGAGTGCAAACAGTAGATCCCGAACATGCTGGTGAATACAGTGCAAACTTTGTGGATCGTAGACCCATCGTGATAGATGCCAAAGGTTGGATCATTGATGGCAATCACAGAGCCTGGGCCGCAGCCAATTTATTAAACAAGTCGGATATCATGGCCTGGGTTCCTGTTGCTCAACTAAATGAGTTAGGCAATGCACCCTCTGAATATAAACCCAATCGCAAAAGATCTCGCAGTTTGTTTCATGCCACAGTAGACGGTAACTGGGTAGATGTGTTCTTTGACCGCAGTGAATTCAATGATACCCTGCATATTACATTTGCAGTCAACGGCGATTATAATGCGCCTGACCAACCCACTTCTGCCAGTAAAAGCACAGTTCGGATACTGAGCACCGTTCTTAATATTATTAAACAAAAATTACCTGAATACATGGCCAAAGCTCGTCCTCCGGCCGTATCGTTTACTAGTAAACAAGACAATCGCACCAGTTTATATCGCAAATATTTTGTTCCTGTGATACAGAACATCCTAGGCGCAAAATGGGCACACGAAGAATATCCTAGTATGGGCATGACTGTGTTCCACTGGAAGCCAGTTAAGAAACAAGGCGTAACAGAAGCGTTCGATCAACCTTACGCCATTCAGTGGACCAAACAAAATGGTGACTGGCACGCCACAGCCGACTTGGATGATGGCAGTGAGTTAATTGTGCTGTTCATGGCACAAGGCGACAACAATTGGATGGTGGAATTTGAGCGTGATGAAAACATGGAGATAACCGGAGAGGGCGATGCTCCTCGAGTGTTTGCCACTGTGCTGACTGCCATGCGGCAATTTATCGCCAAGCGTAAACCGGCAATGTTGAATTTCAGCGCAGAAAAAGAAGACGACCCCACAGGCAGTAGAGCTCGACTATATGATAGAATGCTTCAACGCTACATCACTGGTACCGGTTACGATTTAACAAGAGAAGATATGCTGGGTGGCGCAACTTATACGCTGACAAAAACACAGGCGGTCAACGAAATCAGTGATGAACGTCTACAAAGCTATTTGAGTCGTGCTGGTAAACAAGTTGATAGTAGACTCGATCGTATGAGTCAAGCACGTGAGCGCCTAAGCAAAGGTTGGGAAATATACGATCATAATGATCCTACACGCATCATTGATCGATTTGAAGCCAATAGCCCACGAGAAGCCCAACAGTATTATCAAAACTTTATCGATAACCATAATCCTGGTGACGAAAACTTTGAGTTTTACCTACGCCGTAGCACTGGCATAATGGAAATAGCCCGTATACCACAAGGTGACTTTGGTGATAAGGATACACTTGAGCCAATGGCAACCATGCCCAAGACTAAACCGTTGCCAGGCGGCAGTAGATTCTCTTATGCTGTAAACCAAAAAAATCCAGAGTTTATGGAAATTATGATCTTCGACAACAACCAATTAGTTGCTGAACTGGATTTGTTTGCCACGCTTGACCCACTCAATACCTGGGGTATAGAAACTGTGGCCACTGATCCAGATTACCGTGGGCAAGGATTGGGCAAAGCCCTGTACGGAATTGCTCTCAACATACTTAAACTTACCTTAGAAGCTGGTGCAACACAAACTAAACATGGACAGGCCATGTGGATTATGTTAAATTCAATTCCGGGTGTAGAAGTCAAGGGTTATGCAATGGAGCCCACTGAAGATTATCGCCAGAAACGCGGTGATCAAATTGTAGATCAAAATGCTACATGGACTCGATACACATTTCCTGTGGAACCTGGCACAAGAAGTATGCGTAGCACACGACGTGGCACTGGCATTTATAGCAGTAACCGTGTTAGTATGATAGCTAAATGGACTGGACAATGAAAGCCCGAGATATATACCCCAAGTATAAATTATGGACTGCACAGGTCCGGATACAACAGCCCAACTATGTGGGCTGGATTGATGTCACTGTAACTGCGGCCAATGCCACAGAAGCACGTAGGTTAATGCGGGCACAATACGGTGTAGAAGAATGGCATGTTGGCAGTGTAAAAGAAGTCAAATAAAACGCTACTAAATACAGCATGTCCAAACAATTCATACGGGTGCTGTGTAATATTGATTGCGAATGGGAAAGTTTTCAACCCATTTATCGTACCTATGTCAACGATGAATTATTTGCCGAACGCACCTGGCGCTGGACCGATAATTATCTTGAAGAACTGTTACAAATTGAAGCCGAACCAGGTGAATACACCATACGTCATGAATTGGTCCTACCGCACTTGGCCTGGTTAACTGTAACAGATATGCGTGTGGATTACGGTCCGGGTACAATCAAAAATAATGTCTTAAGGATACATAATGAGACTGCATGAGTTCGTTAACTTACAAGAAGATGGCGCCAGTACGGCCAGCACTACCAGCGGCAGCATAGCCACAGTTAGTATGCCGCTAGGCACTACACTATCAAGAAATGGTGGTTCTTTCTTTTCTGGCGCTAAATACACTACTGACGATGCAACGCCCAACACGCCTGCAGAGTATAAAAAGTATAAACGGAAGAAATAATGCTAGCAGATTTGTTAAAAACTTACTTGGCCTCAACATTTGCCTATTACTTGAAGGCCCACATGTTCCATTGGAACGTGGAGGGTCCAGACTTCGGCGAATTGCATGAATTTTTCAGCAACATCTACGAAGATTCATATTCAGCTGTAGATCCTATTGCCGAATACATCCGTACCACAGAAGAATATGCCCCAGGAAGCCTGAATCGTTTCCAAGAATTATCACAAATACAGGACCAAATCAAGGTTCCTCGTGCCCGATTAATGTTACAAGAATTACTCGCAGATACACAGACCATGGTCGACATGAGCAAGCAAGTATTTGATGCTGCCAGTGCCGAAGGTCGTGAAGATGTTGCAAACTTTGCCGCAGAACGCCAAAGCAGTCATGGCAAATACATGTGGCAGTTAAAGAGTTATTTAAAGGACGCAAGGGCATGATCTATGGCACACGACCATAACAGTATATACACCATTGTTGAACGTCTTCGTGTTATCGAAGAAGGATTAAACACGAATCAACGAAGTGTAAACCAACTTGGCCCTACATTCAAACCCAAAACTGTAGCAGTGCTGACCGCCAAAACAGATCCTAAAAATCCCATGGCTGGCAAACTAGTCGGTGGTGCTGAAGAAAGTGTTGAAAATGACGAAGAACCGCTGGATGAAGCTATCACCAGTGAAGATGTTTTGGATCGAGTTAAATCTTCATTTGCTGACTATTTAAAAACGGTCACTGACGAAATTCGACAAGATTCAGATCTCAAAGACAAAAAACACGAAGACACTGATATAAAAGAAAAAAGCACAGTGGACCGTGCTTTAGTTGCTAAACAACAAAAAATCAAAGAAGCTGACAGTGAACTTGGTGCAGCCTTGAGTGGTGAGATTCCAGCCCAACAGCCACCGGGTGAAGAAGGTGTCAGTATGAAAGAATCAGCTGCAATTAAAACTATTAATAACGAATGTGGCCTATGGGAAGTCCACGGCAACAAAAAAACTGGCTTTGAAATCCGCCACGGCAATCGTCGATTGCCCACACGTTTTAAAAATTTAGATGAGGCTGAGATGGCCTTGGAAATGTTCGCAGCACGTCGTCGCAAGATCAACGACTCAGCAGATTACATTGACGAAGCATAAGGAAAAATAAATGTTTGCATTAGACCTATTCAACACAAAATACGAAAAAGAACTCAAAGAAGGTGCAGTAGACAACCTTGAAGCTCGTCGCATTGATGACTTGAACATGCGAATGTTAGAACTGTTGGATCGTGCCAAAGAACCTGCTTACAAAAAGAATCCTGCGGCATTGGCCGGACTCAAGAAACAATTTCAAAAGATCAAGGCCGAACGTGACAGCTACTTTAAAATTAATCCTGCCACCGGTATGGACCCTACAGGAAGTTTGGGCACAACCAAAGGCAAGTTGGATGAGCAACACGACAGTCCTGTGGCCAGCGCAATCACTCGTCGCATTTTAATGCAACGACCAGACTTGTTAAAACAATACGGTCCTGAGTTGGTAGGTGCGGCTATTGACAATGTTGCTGACTATGTAGGCGATGTTGATGAAATTGGATCAAGTGATGTTAGTGGTTGGGTTGCACAAGTTGAGCGTATGCTGAAAGAAAACCCACCAGAGGCATTTGCAGAAGGGTGGAAAGACGAAGCAGACGACTTTACTGAGTGGTCTAACCATGTCAAAGAGAAATTATCAAAAGCGTCACCAGAACAAAGATTAGGATTGGCTAAACAACTTAGTCAACTTGAAGTAAAGCACTTTGGATCTAATATCCCAAACACATTTAACAGACAAACTGGCAAGCCTCAGTCAGGGTTGGGTCTAACTGATACGGTAAGAAACGCACTTAAATATTTCAATGCTGAGCAAACGGGTATTAGACAATACTACGATCAGGATCTGCCACCGGGAACTTTTGGCGACAAATTTGGATCAGTGACCATTGACGGTATGGAGAATGCAACGCCGGCTGAACTAGCACTCATGGCAAAGGCTGTGCGAGCAGGTGCTGATTATGCAAAAGCCGCTGGTAGAATATATAGAGAGACTGGTACTATTACCCAGCGTGATCTAGATAAAATAAGACAAGGTTTTGAAAAAAATGCCAGCCAGTTCGCGGCATCAGTTGGTGCCCAAATGGATTATAGTAACAGACCAGAAGAACCAACTGCGCTGGGCCAAGCATCATTGGACCGCAGAGATCGAGCTGTGTCAGAGAGCGCAGGCCCTGGCGTCGATGCCAAAGGTCGCACACAATCTCAATGGCTAGCATTAGTTAACGCCAAGTTTCCAAAGGGCGGGCCTGTTACTGTTGTAAAACTACTTCAGGCCAAAATGCCCGATGGCCCAATAATTGCATCTCTGTCTAATGGTAAACAAATTGGCTGGAGCAAGGTAGAACAGGCTGTGGCAGAAGGCCAAGACAATCCGTACGGATACCGTAAAGGGCAAACTGTAAAACTTGACAACGGTCAACAAGGTCGTGTCATTGATATTTTTGATGACAGCATAGAAGTTTTATTAGTCGGTGGCCGCACAGTTACAGTAGACTTCCGTGATGCACAGGTAATCGGTGAGCAAGGCATGGCGGAAGAAAAAAATCCCTATGGAGATTACAAGCAGTCACCTAGAGCTTTCGGTGCAGGTAACTTCCAACGTATTGTTCGAGCCAACATGGGTAATCTTCCTAGTGTCACATTGGAGTTCCCTAAGCCCAAAGACAACATTAATTTAGATAAAAAAGGCCTTGAACTGATCAGCGACTACTATGACAGCTTGGAAAATGATTCACTTAAGAATCATTTTATCTATCGTGTGTTGCCCAGCGCAGACGAAATCTTAACTGTGTTGAAACGACTAGGGTGGAATCAAGCAGTTCAACCTGAACTACCTGGCATACCCACACAGGGCGAATTGCCGCTGCAAGAAAAAAAAAAGTTTGACTCTAATTCGGATGTAACAGCCGGCGACACCAAAGTTGCTAGAGAGTTACAAAAACTTCGTGCTCAATATCCTGCAGCCAAAAGTGATGTGGAAGCAGTGGCCAAAAGCGAAATAGACTCCAATGAACGAAGTCAACAACAATTGTCTGCAATCAAGGGTGCCAACACCGAACAAGATCGACTGCTACAACAACTGATAGCCTTGGATAAAAAACAAGGCACTGAAATCGGCAGTTTAGATAATGAAAATGATCGACTTGAGCAACAGCTGGCCTACGTAGAAAAAACCAATGCAAAACTAGCACAGACTATTGGCCAAATGAGTGGACAGTCTCAATCCAGCAACACCAATACAAATCAACCCGGTACAATTGATTTACTTCCGAACGCACCAGCAGATGCACCGAGTCCGGCTCAAGCGCAAACACAACCAACCGCTGATGCACCAGCAGAGCCTGAACAAAAATTTAAATCAAAATCTAATGCAATTAGTCAAATGGCTCAAAGTTTAAGTCAATCAAGACGAGTTCAAGGTATTAACAGTGGACCAGCACCTAGTATTAGAGGTAATATAACTGATATTAATCAATATCGCAATGATGCAGTAAGACGAGCACAAGCTGCAATTGCTGACAAAAATTTTAAACCGTTGGCAAATCAATTGGTTAACAAAGGTGTGTTACAACCAACCGGAACTGACGAATCTATCAACGAAGGCCAACGCCTACATCGCGGTGATCCTGTTGTTGTAACAGCACCCAATGAGTTTGAAGGCAAGACTGGAGAAATTTATGATTTCAGTCCAAGTGGTAAATTTGTCATTGTAGACTTATACAATCACGGCAAACACAGTATGCATCTAAGTGATGTTGCTTATAATGATTATGCTGATCAAGAGGAAGAAAATGATTGGTATGATGAAGGTGTAGCAGAGGGCAAGAAAAAGAAAAAGAAAAAATCTTCAAAACCAATGGGGGGTTATTTCTTTCCTGGCTATGCATATTATGGGGGCGGAGAGTCTGGCGATGGTGGTGGCGATGGTGGTGGTGGTGAAAGTGTAAACGAGTTTGCACCTGCTGGCGGTGGTGGAAAAGGTGGAAACTATTTCCAAGCTCTGGCAAGTGCCTGGTATAACGGAGCCTTCAACACTGGTAGCTTGCAAAAAGGTATCAAAAGTAAAGAAGACGTAGAGCGTTTGTTACAACGTGGTATACTATGTCCTGACGGTGTTACTCGCAAGTATGCCATAGACTACAATGCAGAGTTTAACGGCGTTGTTATATCTAGTGATGACTACTACGAGCATAGCGACTACAATGACAAAGGTCAAGAAGTTGACAGCCGTACAGGCAAGCTCTGGGGACCCAATGACTATATGGAGTTTTCAGATGATGACCTAAGCGAAAGTCAAGGTGTAGCGGAAGCCAGACCAGAAGACTTGCCAGGTATTGATTATCCACGCCCTGGTGATACCCCACGCAAACAACCCAGTGGTAAACAAAATCCCTATCCTTACAGCCGGGAAGAGGACGATGATTACTTCCGTGAAATCTTTCGCAAAAAGCGCGAAGCGGCTGCCAAAGCAAAAGGTGGTTCATTGAATGAATTAAGCAATGAAAAGTTAGCCCAGTATAAAACAGCTGCCGCACTCGATGCTGGCGCCGCAGACAAAGCAGGCAATTATGAACGTGGTGACAAACGTTTTAGTGGCATTGTTAAGGCAACCAAAAAACAATTTGCCAACGATGTTAAAAAACACAAAGACCAAGGTGTGGCAGAAGGTCAAACCGACTACCAAAAGCGTCGCCAACGTGAGCGTGATGTAGATGCAGGCAAGCCTGTTGCTCGTCAGCCACGGAATCCACAAACTGACTACGCTAAAAAGCGAGCCCAAGATAAGAAAGACATGGAGTTAGGCGAAGGCCTAATGAAAGAGCCCACTACCCGTAAAGAGTATCTTGATCAACGCGACAAGTTATTCCGTATGATGGCAGTTGATTCTAATCCAGCTAACAAACAAATTATTAAACAGGCCTTGCAAGATTTAGAAGCACGTTACGGTAACTTAAAAAATGCTGTCAAAGAAGAATCTAGCACTGCCAGCGAAGCAGTTGAACGTGCTATTCTCAATCGTATCATGGTGGCACACACAGACCTGTTGATGAAGTTTGGTCCAGACAAAGTCATGCAGGCCGCAGAAGAAGTTGCTTACAATGTAGGTGATGTAGATGAAATTGGCACCAGCGATGTCAGTGCTTATGTCAATCAAGTAAAACAAATTCTTGGCGCCTAATGAAAATTAGTGATTTTCAAATTAGCAATCACAATAAACTAGATCAAATTCTAGTGCGTCTTTGCGAAATGGTCATTCAAGGCCAACAAAAAGATCAAGACCTAGGTATGGTAGCAGCCGCAGTGTTAGATCCTGATAACAATTGTGTAGTAGGCATCAATTATCCCACCAAAGATGGCAAGCGTGTTCACGGTGAACGTGCAGCCATAGACAGTTACTATGCCCGCTTTGGTTCTATTCCTCCTGGTAGCATTATTATCACAACTTGTAGTCCATGCACTCAAGACATGGACGAACGTGAGGGCATTAATTGTAGTGATCTTGTTGACGATGTCGGTGTTCATAAAGTTTATGCCGGCTATCAAGATCCTAGCCAGGAACGGATACGTAAACAGTATCACATAGAAATTACTCGCAATCCCAAAATTAAAAAATTATGCAAAGCCTTTGCTGATACATTTTTAAAAGATGATCTAAACGAACTCAGTTTCTTAGGATCAACCTGCACCAAAGACTGTTCAGGTCATCGTGCTGGTTATGCATGGAGTCAAAGCAAAGGTGGGCGTGTGGCACAGAGTCCATTTAGTCCCAGCTTTAACAAAGGCAGTCAATTACACGTGGATGGAAAATGAACCCTTATCCAGTATACCCAGAGGACGATGGTTATGACACTACAAAGAACCCCTACAGCCCTGTATAAAAATATTATTTGTGCATTGGCTATGTATGTTTGTGGCGTGGCCTACGCTGGATACATTGCCCAAACAGATTGGTGTGATCCATCTTACTGTTGTCCTCCAAAAGAATAGAACACCTACCTTAGGACCCTTGTGGTTTTGGTGTGAGCGGCTGCTGCCCTTGGTTAACGATTCGCTACCGTGACCCATAAAGTGAGCTAATTATTAGTATGATAACTGATGACAATATGTTGGTTCCAATGTCGTGCTCAGGAACAAAAGAAAAAATTCAAATACATTCTGGTTATGAATGGATTAAAAAATTACCCGACAAAAAAATCTATTTTGCCCTATTTCAAAATTGGGGTAATCATGATCTTCCGTCTGGATATGATTATTACATTGTAAGTTTTCATTTAGAAGTGATTAACATGCCCTGGCTTAAAAAACAACAGGTCACAGGGCCAATTATTGTATTAGCCGACGGGCAAGGTTATAATATTAAAATTCCCGGAGTGTATTTTTTACCATTTTATTATTGGCATTATCAAACACAAAAGATGCAAGAATGGTTTGGTTTCAAAGAAAAAACAAATCCCAAATATAAATTTAGTGCGGTGTGCAATCGTGTTACGCAAAGCAAAGTATGGATAACAACCAAATTACTAGAAACCGCAAAAGATTCATCGTTAATTGTTTTAAATTCTTGGATAGAGGAAAAAAATGTTCATGGATGGCAATCAACTGGTAATGTCAAATTAGATCAACTAATGCAGTTATTTCAACAAAAATACCTTGGTCAAGAAATAAAAATTGACAACTTTGACAATGCAACTCAAAACACACAAAGTATAACCGGAACTCCTTGGCAACCTTTGTATCAAGACTGTGCGGTGCATTTTACTAACGAAAGTTTTCACTATAGTGGTATGTTTGAAAATGAGCAACAATACATCTGGCCAGGGCCTTTTTTAACCGAAAAAACTTTAAAATGTTTGTTAGGTGGTACAGCATTTGTGCCCGTTGGCCAATTTGAAACTTATCGCACGTTGGAAACATTAGGGTTACAGTTTGATTATGATTTTGATACCTCTTGGGATCTGGATTCTGGTAATTTATCCAGAACCGAAAGTATTATCAATCTAATTGATAATTTAAATCAATACAGTGTGGAACAATTACTAAGCAAGACACAAGAAAGCACCCAATACAATCAAAATTATATTTTGTCCAATAATTTTTTTGATCGATGTCAACAGAAAAATAAAGAATCAGTTGCTCAAATTTTTGATTTAATCTGTTGACTTTGTAAAATAATCATGTATAATAGTAAAACAAAGGAGATTTACATGTCTAACAATAGAACTTTTAGCGGTGCAGAGCAGGCCAAACTCACACAAGTGATCAATGAAGGTATGCAGGTCATGATGGAAATTGAAACTCTTACAGGTGGCCTCAATGATACAGTCAAGGCCATTGCTGAAGAAATGGATATCAAACCCAACGTGCTTAAAAAAGCTATCCGCTTGGCACACAAGAGTGAATTTGGTCGTGAACAACAGGATCACGAATTGTTAGAAACAATTCTAACCAGCGTAGGCAAGACTCTATAAATATTGTTTTACAACAATCGAGTCGTTCCCGTAAGGAACATGAATCATGGCTAACCGGCCATAAACGGAGAATAATTTGAGTTATGTAGATGCACTATTTGATCGTGAACACGATCGTATTCATGTAGTTGAACGGAAGGATGGCCGCAGAGTTTATCAGGAATATCCGGCCAACTACATTTTTTATTACGAGGATCCTCGTGGTAAATTCCAAAGCCTATTCGGCACACCTGTTTCAAGATTCAGCACTCGCAACAACAAAGAGTTTCGCAAAGAAATTCGTATACAGTCGGGCAAGCAACTGTATGAGAGTGATATCAATCCAATTTTTCGTTGTTTAGAAGAAAACTACAAAGGACAAGATGGTCCTCGACTTAATGTAGCATTCTTCGACATTGAAGTAGACTTTGATCCCGAGCGTGGCTTCTCTCCAACTACAGATCCATTCAATGCCATCACTGCTGTTTCAGTTTACCTGCAATGGCTAGAACAAATGGTCACCTTGGTTGTTCCGCCCAAACACATGAGTCGTGCAACTGCAGACGAAATTGCCCAAGAATTTGAAAACTGCATTGTGTTTGATCGAGAAGAAGAAATGTTAAAAACATTCTTGGATTTAATCGAAGACGCTGATGCAATATCGGGCTGGAACAGCGAGGGGTATGATATTCCTTATACTGTAAATCGTGTTACCCGTGTTCTCAGCAAAGACGACACCCGTAGATTTTGCTTGTGGAATCAATATCCTAAGAAGCGTATGTTTGAACGCTTTGGGGCCGAAAATGAAACATATGACTTGATTGGTCGTGTGCATATGGACTATATGCAACTGTATCGCAAATACACATATGAAGAGCGTCATAGTTATAGCTTGGATGCCATTGCTGAATACGAACTACAAGAAACTAAAACAGTGTTTGAGGGCACTCTTGATCAATTGTATAATCAAAACTTTAAAAAGTTTATTGAATACAACCGTCAAGATACAATGATTCTCGCCAAGCTAGACAAGAAGTTAAAGTTCTTAGATCTAGCCAACACACTAGCACATGAAAATACCGTGTTGCTACAGACAACAATGGGTGCTGTGGCTGTGACTGAACAGGCCATTATTAACGAAGCACATGAACGTGGTATGGTTGTACCCAATCGTAAGGAACGTTACAGCGACGAGGACACTCAAGCCGCTGGTGCTTATGTTGCATTTCCAAAGAAAGGCATCCATGAGTATGTAGGGTCAATTGACATTAACAGTCTATATCCCAGTGCTATTCGTGCGCTTAACATGGGCCCAGAGACCATTGTAGGACAACTTAGGCCTATAATGACCGATCGCTATATCAGTGACAAGATGCGTAGCGGCAGTTCATTTGCTGGCGCATGGGAAGGCTTGTTTGGCAGTTTGGAATACGAAGCAGTAATGGCCACAGAGCCTGGAACAGAAATTACCATTGACTGGAAAGACGGAGAAGAGTCAGTTCATAGTGCCGCTGACGTATGGAAGATAATTTTTGACAGCAATCGTCCTTGGATGATCACAGCCAACGGCACAATCTTTACCTACGAGAAAGAAGCAGTTATTCCGGGCTTGTTGAAGCGTTGGTATGCTGAACGTAAAGAAATGCAGGCCAAACTCAAAGAATGTAAAAATCCAGAAGATGAAGAATACTGGGACAAACGACAGCTGGTCAAGAAAATTAACTTGAACAGTTTGTATGGTGCTATTCTTAATCCTGGTTGCCGTTTCTTTGACAAGCGTATTGGACAATCCACAACTCTTACTGGTCGTGCAATTGCTAAACACATGGATGCTCATGTAAACGAGTGTATTACCGGCAAATATGATCATGTAGGCGAAGCAATCATTTATGGTGACACAGACTCGTGTTATTTTACTGCATATCCAGTATTGCAAAAAGAAATAGAAGCAGGCAACATGACTTGGAATCGAGAAATTGCTGTGCAATTATACAACAGTATTGCTGATCAAGTTAATGACAGCTTTCCTGGCTTTATGGAACAGGCATTTCATGTGCCTAGAGAAATGGGTAGTGTAATCAAAGGTGGTCGAGAGATTGTTGCCAGCAAGGGCTTGTTTATTACCAAGAAACGTTATGCTGTCATGTATTATGACAAAGAGAATAAACGTGTAGACACACACGGTAGCCCTGGTAAAGTAAAAGCCATGGGTCTTGATCTTAAACGCAGTGATACTCCTAAAGTTATTCAAGAATTCTTAAGTCAAATTCTTAACGAGGTGCTAGTTGGCACAAGTCGTGAAGATATTATTGAAAAGATTCGTGAGTTTAAATATGTGTTTAAAGAGCGGCCAGGTTGGGAAAAAGGTAGCCCTAAACGTGTAAACAACTTGACCAAGTATGGTAAAGAAGAAGAACGCTTAGGCAAAGCCAACATGCCAGGACATGTGCGAGCCGCACTGAACTGGAACAATCTGCGTAGGATGAACGGCGACAAGTATTCAATGCAGATTGTGGATGGAATGAAAACTATTGTGTGCAAGTTAAAACAAAATCCACTTGGATGGACTAGTATTGGATATCCCACAGACGAAACACATTTGCCACAGTGGTTTAAAGAACTTCCGTTTGCAGACAGCGAGATGGAGGCTACAGTAGTGGATCAAAAATTAGATAATTTGTTGGGCGTGTTAGATTGGGACTTGGCCAGTGCTACCAACACAGAAAATACTTTCCAAACATTGTTTGAGTGGTAACATGAATTTAATTGAATTAATACGCTTAAACAACCGCCTGGAAGAATTAACCATGCAAGATCTTCAACTGGAATCTCGTAGTAGATTTGAGTTGATTATTGAACGTATTGATGTGCCGCATGCCGGAATTGATCTAGGTTTTCAACAAGAGCTAAAAGAAAAAAATCATGCATTGCAATCGGTGTTTGTCAGTATCGAAGAAGAATTATTAGAATTAAAATCTGAAGTGCAACGGTTAATTTCAGACCAAGGCCAAGCATGGTTACATCGGAATTACACTGAATATGAAAAATATCTTGAAACCAACTATTCCCAAACAGAAGAATATCTAGGGTTACATCGTAACAAATCAGTTCGAAAAGATGCAGAAACAGAATCAGTGTTAAAAAGCCGAGTCGCCAATTACTGCGACTGGAAACACCCAGCTATGATTATACATCCAATGATGGAGCCGTTCGTATACGAAATGACAGCCAGTGATCCGTTGTATCTAGTAGACGAAAGTCATTATTTGTTAGAGCCCACACTGGCACAGTTTAACCCAGTGTATCAAAATAGATTACGACCTTATGTAATCAACGAATCGTTTAATCACCCAATTTTAAATCGATTGCCTGATCAACAGATTGGATTTTGTTTGGCTTACAATTATCTAGATTACCGTCCATTTGCCATGGTAAAAATATATCTCGAAGAAATTTATCAAAAATTATTGCCAGGTGGGGTGTTGGCCATGACTTTCAATGATTGCGATCGTTACATGGCCATGCAGGCAGTCGAACAAGGAATCACTGGTTACACACCAGGCTCATTGGTCAGAGGATGGGCCGACTATTTGGGATTCAAAGAAATATTTTGTCACCAGTCTGGTTCGCCTAGTGTCTGGGTAGAATTTCGAAAACCCGGCGAGTTAACTTCGTTGCGCGGCGGCCAAAGTTTGGCAAAAATATTATCTAAACCCATTGCAAAATCTAAATAAACCACGTATAATCAAACACAAGGAGAAATATATGAAAGATCATTTACTAGACTTAGTAGAACACACATTAAAATTAGGTTGCATCGACCTGGTTAAGATCACAGGTGACGACAAAACGACTGATATTTTTGGAGTGGCCGAGGATCGTAGCGTAGTAGTAGAGGGCAAGTATGCCAACCCGGTGCCCGAGTTTATTGGATTGTTTGGTATGCCAAACTTGGCAAAACTTAATATTCTTTTGAATTTGCCAGAGTATAAAGAAAACGCCGAACTTAGTGTTACAAAAAAAGCCACAGGTGAACCCGACGGTATCAGTTTTCAAAATGCCACCAAGGATTTTAAAAACACCTATCGTTTTATGGCCAGTGAGATTGTAACTGAAAAAGCCAAGACAGTTAAATTTAAAGGCGTCAACTGGCACATTGAATTTGAACCAACTGTGGCCGCTATTCAACGCCTTAAGATGCAGGCACAGGCCAATGCCGAAGAAGTCAACTTCCAAGCCAAAACTGAAAACGGTGATCTCAAGTTTTTCTTTGGCGATCATAGCACACACGCTGGTAACTTTGTATTCCAACCAGGAGTAACAGGAACCCTTAAACGCACATGGTCATGGCCCATTAAAACAGTTATCAGTATTTTGGATCTAACCGGCGACAAAGTCATGCGTATCAGTGATGATGGTGCGGCGCAGATCACTGTTGATTCAGGCTTGGCCACTTACACATACATTATTCCAGCACAAAGCAAGTGACCCAAGATAACTTAACTGCCAAGCAGAACGATTACGCTGTGTTCTTGCCAGCTATCTCGGGCTTCTACGCTACCTATATAGGCAAACAACGTGATCCTGTGAATGGTCCTTATGTGGATCCGGCACGTATGCCTGCTGGAATAAAAGACATGGAACAGATGAACTGGCTTAACAGCGCCAAAGGTCTGTTTCCGTACCGATGGTCGCTTTACTCGGGTGGACATGCCAACTTGGATCTTACTCGGCAGGACTGGTCTGAAGACATGGTTCGTAATCGTGAGCCAGGTACTCTTATGTTAGGCGACTCGGGTGGATTCCAAATTGCCAAAGGCTTATGGGAAGGTGAATGGCGTGACCCAACTAGTCCCGAGGTCGTGGCTAAGATGGCCGAACTCAAGGCCAAAGGTGTTGAACACGTATTAGATCTTAAACCAGACGGAACGCCCAAGCACGATAAGAATGGCAACAAAAAGTATGTCAAGATTGATCATGTTAAGAACTACCAGAACTTGTTAGATGCTGCACAGAAGAAACGAGAGGCGGTAGTTAAATGGTTGGATGGTGTTTCAGATTATGGCATGACACTTGATATTCCGACCTGGGTCATACATGATAAAAATGCCAGCGACAAATGTGGTATCACAACATTAGAAGAAGCAGTAGCGGCCACCAAGTATAACAATGATTACTATATGCGCCATCGTAAAGGTGCTAAGAATGGTGGCATGAAAGTGCTGAATGTTCTACAAGGTGCCAATCATGCCGACGCTGATCGTTGGTATGACACAATGAAACACTATTGTGACCCTAACTTATATCCAGACACACATTTCGATGGGTGGAGTATGGGCGGACAGAACATGTGTGATGTTCATTTGGTATTGCGTAGACTTGTGGCACTACGCCACGATGGATTACTCAAAGAAGGTGTTCACGATTGGATGCACTTCTTGGGTACAAGCAAACTAGAGTGGGCAGTATTACTAACAGACATCCAACGTGCTGTGCGTAAGTATGTTAATCCAGCATTTACAATCTCGTTTGACTGTGCCAGTCCGTTCTTGGCCACTGCCAACGGACAGGTTTATCACCACATTGATTTGCCACACAACGACAAGTGGTGTTATCGTATGAGTCCTATCGCCGACGACAAAAAGTATAGCACTGACACTCGTCCGTACGGTCAAGCTGTGGTAGCAGATGGGTTGGTTGATCACTTTGATGAAAGTCCAATCAGTCTACAACTACAGATGAAAGATGTTTGTTATTATCAACCTGGCATGCTAAACAAAATTGGCAAAGAAGGCAAGACAAGTTGGGACAGTTTTAGTTATGCGTTGCTGATGGGACATAATGTTTGGATGCATCTTGAAGCGGTACAACGGGCTAATCGTGAATATGATAACGGAAGTTGGCCAGCCATGATGTGGAATCAAAATGGCGACCATGCTCGATTCAAAGACATTGTGGATGCTATATTTGCCACACCAGACCGTGAGGAAGCCGAAGCCATTATCGAACACTATGATCGTTATTGGATGGACATTGTAGGTACTCGTGGATTCAAAGGTAAGAAAGCCAAAAATGCACACAGTCAATTCAATGCTTTATTTGAAGAAGTTGATGTTGACAACACCGATGAAGATAGTATACAATTAGATGAAGACTTTAGCCCGGACCAACTGGCCCGATTAGATCAATTAGAACAAGATCAAGCATAATGAACAGAGATGGTCATAAAGACATTAGTTTCTTTGTAGGAACCGAAGTAGAACACACGCCTGCATTTGGTAAACGCACACTATTTGTAGTAGGTGTGCAAGATTCACAAATTATTCGTCAAGAAGCCTTGAATAACGATTGTGAACATATCTATTTTGGTGCTAACCAAAGTTTCCCAGCACTGGAGATCAATGATGCTGATGCTTGGCGTGACTGGGAAATGATGATCCAGGATTGCCTAGAAGACAAATGGTTATGCACTCTTGATTTGGATCACGCACAGGCCGAAGGTTTACTAGAATCCGCATTGGTAGAGTTCCATAACTTTATTCCAATGATCAGTGTTAAAATTCCTTATATAAAACAGTTTGGTTACAATGCCACTCTCAAAATCGATGATAAGGATTTTGCCGCAACCAATCCAGGTGTGTGGTGTCACAGTCTACACAACTTACAAAAACGATCGGTGTTCACTGACTGGTCTAAATATACCAAGGACGAAGTAATACAATGAAAAATTGGCTAAGACAGCGATTGCTTAATTTTCTAGTAGATGTTGGCGAGGAGCGGTCGTTACCGCACTCGGATCGATTATCTAAATCTAAAATACCTGTGTCATTGAGAGAATGTGATATTGATGATAGTCCAGGCGGTATAGATCTGCCAGATCCTATTAACTTTAAAGTTCAGCAGGTCAATGGCGGCACACTGATAGAGACCAGATGGTACGACTACAAAAAAGACGAATCTCGGGTTAAATTACATATTGTTACCCCCGAAGAAAACTTATCCGAATCAATTGGTAAAATTGTAACTATGGAGTTATTGCAAAAATGATACAAGCAGAAAGAGAAACAGTTGAGCGCATCAAAGAGGCCGCAGGTCGACAGATTTGGGTCACGTTCCGCAAGGAAGGTATTCATTGTTATCCGGCCGCAGCCACGGATCCCAAGTTAAATACTAGCGATGAATACAATGTTGCGTTCCTTGCTAATCCTCATCGTCATATATTTCACTTCCGGGTGTCAATCGATGTGTGGCACAACGACCGAGACATTGAGTTTATCCAGTTCAAACGATGGCTCGAAGCGTTGTATAGCGGTGCGAATACCGTTTTAGCTTTAGACTATAAGAGTTGCGAAATGATTGCCGATGACTTATATGTCCAAATTGCTGCACGATATCCCAACCGTTGTGTTATAATCGAAGTGTCAGAAGATGGTGAAAACGGCTGTTCGATTAGTTATAATCTTACTCGTCCAAACAACTCAATTGTAATTTAAATGAAAATATTGATTTGCGGAGATAGTTTTGCAGCAGATTGGACTATTAAGTATCCAGGTCAAGGTTGGCCAAATATGTTGGCCGAACAACATGAGGTCGTTAATTTAGCACAGGCCGGCTGTAGCGAATACAAAATTTTAAAACAACTCAAATCAACTGACCTAAATACTTACGATCAAATTATTATCTCACACACTAGTCCTTACAGAATTTACGTTAAAAAACATCCAGTGCATCACAGTGATCCATTACACAAAGATTGCGATTTGTTATATTCAGATATAAAGGCACATTCTATTAAAAATAAAAATCTCGTTCCTATTGTGAACTATATTGAAAATTATTTCGATCTTGACTATGCAAAAGACATGCACAAATTATTGTGTAAAGAAATCGAACAACTACTCGAATTGATCAATGATCGAGTAATCCACATTGCCAACATTGATTACACTACAATTTATAGTTTTAAAAATATGATCAATTTTAGCAATCTCTTTGCATCCAATAGTGGTTCTATGAACCATTTTGATGCCAAAGGCAACAACGAAATATTTAAAATTTTATCAACCACCCTTAAAAGGAAACATCATGGGTAAATCCCTATATCGTGCAAACCCTAGAGCTATTCAAACTTTGGAGGACTTGTCAAACTATCTGGAATTCTGTAAGGATTATGGCTACAGGTATCGAGAGGAAGATTTATATAACTTCCGTAGTTATGCTTGGCAACAGTATAACAAGTTCACACAAGGCAAGAATGCCAAGAACATGTGGGACGAAGACAGCCGCAGATTTGCAGGGAATCGCCGTGCGTAAACTATACTATATGGGGCTTGAGAGTTATGAAGCCCGTTATACACTACAACTCACAGAATGGAACCGGCGTGTTTTTGACCAGCGTGGACTAGATGTTGTGTATGTTCCTGGCACAACTATTGACAATACACAAAGTATCAGTGTAGGACAAGTGTTAGACGCACACGGTCGTAGTTACTTTGGTATGAGCCAAATGATGAATTTGGTTCAAATGATGAGAAACGGAGAAGTTACCAGTGAAGATGTCGTCTACTTTGAAGACATGTTTCAACCCGGTATCGAGAGCTTACCTTATATTCTCGATCAAGTGCCTGCTTCTCAGCGTCCTCGTATTTTTGTTCGCTGTCTTGCTCAGGCCATTGATCCTGATGACTTTGTTCATGTTTGGGGTATGGCAGAGTGGATGTCGACGTATGAAAAGATGGTTAACCAATTTGTAACAGGTGTATTAGCTACCAACGAAGAGATGGTTGCTCATATGCGTATTGCAGGTTGGACTGCTCCAATCTACAATATTAGCGGACTGGCATTTGGCAAAGCAGAAGTTCTAGAGCGTATAGGTGGCTCACAAAATATTCGACCGTTTGACCAACGCAAGATGCGTGTGGGCTTTGCCGCCAGGTTTGATCAAGAGAAGCAACCAGGATTCTTTATGGACCTGATTGAAATGTATCACGCACAGGGACGACACAAAGATATCGAATTTGCTGTGTTCCAAGGTGGCCCATTACGCAGTAACAATCCTGAATACATCGAACGTGCTCGTCAGTTAGAGTCGGAAGGTAAACTTAAGATTTATGAGGACCTAAAGAAAAATGATTACTATGCTCTTGTCAACGATTCTCGTGTGCTATTTAATTGTGCTTTACAAGATTGGGTTTCAAACACCGTTAGCGAAGCTGACACTCTGGGATGTAATGTTTTGTATCCTGCTTACCGTAGCTTCCCTGAAACTTTTGCCGATGATCCTAACAGACTTTACGTGCCCTGGAGTATCGACGACGCTTACCACAAGTTGGAAAACTTATTACAAGCACCACATCACAACATGGGTTTGATCAGTGACTGGACAGATGGCACAGTAGATCGTATTGTAAACATTTTAGAAGGCTCGGGTGAACAATGGAATCGCGCAGGTAATCGTTATCGCGACCATGTAAGCCAGGCCAAATATCACGTAAGGAAAATTGAAGGATGAGCAAGGTTGTAGTTACTGGTGCCGCAGGGTTCATTGGTGGTGAAACACTATTAAAGTTAGTGGATGCTGGACACGATGTGTTGGCCATTGATCGAGTAATGCCACCTGGGCATTTGATTCCTGTCCCATGTCAGTGGCACACTGGTGATTATTCTGGTGAGATAGGATTAGATTCAATCAAAAGATTTTGTCCTGATGCTATTGTTCATTGTGCTGGTACCAGCCTAGTTGGTCCTAGTGTCGAAGACCCAGAAGAATACTACGATAATAACTTTGTCAAGACCAAAATTCTATTAGACTACCTGGTTAAATATCACAACAAACGAGTTAGAGTTATTTTTAGTAGCAGTGCTGCCACGTACGGCAATCCTATCATGACTCCTATACAGGAAGTCGATCCTACAGAGCCAATTAGCCCCTACGGCGAAAGTAAGTTGATGATTGACTGGATGTTGCAAAGTTATCGACGTGCCTACGGATTGGACTTTGTGTCATTTCGTTATTTTAATGCCTGTGGTGCTGACAGTCAAGGTCGGCATGGTCAAGCACCTGGTGCCACGCACCTTGTTGCTAGACTGTTAGAAAGTGTCCGTGACGGTCAAGACTTTACTATGTATGGCACTGACTATGATACAGAAGATGGCACCTGCGTTCGTGATTACATTCACGTAGAGGATTTGGCTCTAGCTCACATTGCGGCAATTGATCCTGCCGTAAAATCTAACATTTATAATCTAGGTACCAATCAAGGCCATAGCAATTTACAAGTGTTACAAGCGGCATCTGCTGTGTTGAAACGAGACATAGCTTATCTGCATGGTCCAAGACGTAATGGAGATCCGGCTCAACTTGTGGCTGATTCTACTCGATTCATGACAGCAAGTTCATGGCAACCACAATTTGGATTAACTGATATTATTCAACATGTATGGTCATGGTACAATAAGTAACATATGTATCAATATGCCGAACTAGCTCATTGGATGAAAAATCAAGACACAATGAAAATATTGCCTGCACAGGTAGATATCGATTTGACTAATGTTTGTAATCAAGACTGCTACTATTGTAACTCTGCAGACTTCAGGGCGGCAATGCCTGTGCAAAAAAAATATACAGAATATATTGCGTTACTAGACAAACTAGCTGGTTGGAGAGCTCACACGCCTAACAGCTATGGAACAACGCACACTATAACATATCCTGGTGGAGGAGAGCCCACTGTGTTGGTTAACTACGAAAAAGTCATTGAACATACTATAGATTTAGGATTTCTTGGTAGTATTACCACCAATGGCAGCAACTTGGATCGTTTGTTAGATACTATTCACGTAGATAAACTACGCAAACTAGCCTGGATTGGTATTGACATCGATGCTGGAACCGAATCATTGTATGAAGAAATACGTCGGAGCTTAACTGCCAAGAGTTTGTTTACTAAGGTTTGCGACAATGCTCGTGGTTTGATTGAAGCTGGAGTTAATGTAGATTTCAAAGCATTGATTAATCCTCTCAACGATAACGAAGAAGCAATAAATGACCTGTTTAAATTAGTTAAACAACTAGGAGGTCGAATGATATATTTCCGTCCGGTTATTATCAACGATCGAGCGTATCCTATTACTGAAGAGACTATTTCTAGGTTAGAAAAATACAGTCAAGAATATAAATTGCCTTACTGGGCTAACCAGAATAAAACGTTGCCACGTAATTATAAAAAGTGTCATCAAATGTTTCATTTCCCTGTATTCTGTGCCAATGGAAAAATTTATATATGTTGTGAAGGCAAAGGAAATCCACAATTTGAATTAACTGAATGGGACTCAGGTGACTTCCGTGACTCATGGTTAAATGAACGCCACTACGAAATATACAACAAAACACGAGTTGAATTTTGCCAACCTTGCCGCCCTAATATAAGTAATATTAAGATACAAAATATTCTAAACAATCCCAAAGATATTGAAGCCTTATACCTATGACTCCAAAATTTCCTATTATCGAATTGGTCGATAGACTAGCTATTGCCGAAATTAAATTTTACCGTACCAACGCCAATAAAGAAGAATTGGCCTGGTACAACGAGCAAGCTCTACTTATTGACCTTAGCAAAATTATTAACGAGTACGAAGATCTCAAACGCATACACAACAAAATATGGGATCTAGAGGCAGAACTCAAAACAGGTCGAGAGGAAGAACTTGCATTGGAAGAAATAGGACGTCGTGCTATTGCTATCCGAAATTATAACAACAAGCGTGTTGCACTTAAAAATTCAATGGCAGAAAAATTAAGTTGTCCGGTACGTGAAATTAAAAAGGAACATTTGTCTGAATGAGTTTTCAAAAGTTATTTGAATTTGAACAAGCATTAGCTGAATATACTGGCGCACCTTATGTAGTTGTAACCGACGGATGCACACATGCCATTGAGTTGTGTATGCGGTATGAGCAAGTTAAAGAATGTCAGTTTTCAGCCTACACGTATCTCAGTGTTCCAATGACCCTAACGCATTTAGGTATAGAATACAACATGACCGACGAAGCGTGGACAGGTGAGTATCAGTTTAAAAACACAAGGATTTGGGATAGTGCCCGCAGGCTTGAGCCAGGAATGTATCGCCCAGGTGCAATGCAATGTTTAAGTTTTGGGTGGACCAAACCATTACAGTTGGGCAAGGTAGGTGCTATATTGCTTGACAATCCAGCGGCATATCGTATTATGAGTCGTCAACGGTCAGACGGCAGAGATCTAAATATATCCTGGGAAAAAGAAACTAACTTAATACTGGGATGGCATTATTGTCCTACTTTAGAATTATGTGAAAAAGGATTAGGATTATTGACTACTGTTGAACCAAAAGCACAGCCTGGTATCTATCCTGACTGCAGAAAAATTCCATTTACACTATGATCAATGTTGCATGTGTTTTTAACAAACAACAAAATATTAACAAGATTGAATACGATCTGTCATGGGTTGATAAATTGTACCGAGGGGTGGCAAGAAATTTAAACATTCCATTTAAATTTATCTGTTTTTCAAATGTGGATACTCCTTATAATACAGTTAAACTAGTGTCTGGCAGTGATAACTACTGGAATAAAATTGAACTATTTCGAAAAGATATATTTGATGGACCTGTATTGTATTTTGATTTAGATGTGGTTATTTGTAAAAATATTACTGAGGCAGTTGAAAAATTACCAATGGATCAATTTTTAATGGTTGAGGAACCTTATAAAAACATACATAATAGTTCTATTATGTATTGGAACGGTGACTATAGTTATCTTTATGAAAATTATATACAAAATCAACATAGTATAGTTAAAGAGTATGTAGACATATCTCGTCCTGGAAATCTTGGGGACCAGGGTTATATTAATGAAAATGTTACACACAATTTGATAGAAAACTATACAAATAAAAAGTTTATTGGTTGGCAACATCATAAAGTTAATAGGATAATACCAGATCCAGCTATATTAATATTTACTGGTGGCCAAAAACCCAACAATAATATAGATTTGGATATTGTGAAAGAAAACTGGATATGAAAAAACTATTAGCAATTGGTGACAGTTTTACATATGGTGAAGAATTGCCCGATGTCAATAATGCATGGCCATATGTGCTAGGGCACAAGTTAGGGTATCAGGTGGTTAACTGCGGTGTTCCAGGAAGTGCAAATTCTCGTATGTTGAGATGCCTGATTGAACACGATTTATCACAGTTTGCTCTAGTAGTAATAGCTTGGAGTCACTTTGATCGAATTGAAATGTCGGATGAGGTAGGCACATATGAAACCTGGCCAGGTGGTGAGCGTAAAAGACAAGTGGCAGAAGCTCCTTGGCGGAAAACGGTGATTAACTATATCTCTAGACACCACGATGATGACTATCTGTATCGGCAGTATTTGATCTACATAATATTAGCACAATCTCATTTGATAGTTTGTAACAAACCTTATATTATGCTAGATGCTTTTGGTAATCATCTAGATTCTAGACGAAACAATCTGCAAAATTTAGATCTTGTGCAACAAATCAATATTGATCGTTTTTTAGGATGGCCCAACGAGTCAATGATGGAATGGACCAAAAATTGCCCAACCACTGGACCAGGAGGACACTTTTTGGATCAAGGACATCAAATAGTAGCAGAAAAAATTTACAAGAAAATAGTTGCATCAATATGAGCTACTGCCTTAAAACTAATTTGGTATCTATTCCAGACGACATTAAACAAGAATTAATAAGTTTTGCTATGTCAACTGTTGATGTTGATTTTAATTTTTTAAAAGTTAATCCTAATTTATCGTCTAGAATTTTAAATTCAATACCGGATTATTTTAAAATTAACCCAGACGAAATGTTTTTGCGACTGCAGATGATCTACAAAACATCAGTTGATGCACACTTTGATAAGGGGCGGACGTCGGGAATATATCTAATGCTGACAGACAACCGGGTATTAACACATTTTTACGATTGGCGAGATGATACCTCACGTGTTGTGGACAACGGTTGGATATCTCAAGATCAATTAGATAAAAAATTATCTGTTGAGTTCTTACAAGATCAAGTATGGTTGTTTGATCATACTGCTATACACAGTGTAGACTATTCACCAACTCCACGTATATCATTAAATTTACTTTATAATAATTTGCCCTATGAAACTTTGGTTAAATTATATAATAAAAATCTTAGTGCCTATTGACTTTAACCTAAATAACTGTTACAATAGCAACAAGACTGGTCATCCTCGACCCTAACTCGGAGAATATAATTGACAACATTTACATCAGAAGATTTAAAAAATGCAATAACTAATTCTAAATTAGTAGAAGACGCACCGTACCATCCTGGCTACGAAGATGCTGTAATCGGTGACAAAGGGTACGAAGAAGGTTACTTAGGTGATGCTATCCGATTTAAAATGAAACGTGATAAAAAACGTTTTTGGGCCGGAGACAACATTAGCGATTACTTGCACGATGGTGATAAGGAAATCCTAATCAATGAAGCAACAGAAGCATTTGAACAAGTATTGGATTGTTTGCTTATTGATCGTGAGAACGATCCTAACTCAAAAGGCACTGCTAGACGCTTGGCCAAGATGTATTTTAACGAGATAATGGCAGGAAGATATGAACCGGCACCCGATGCAACAGCTTTTCCAAATGATAGTGCGGATCGTTATGAAGGTATGTTGGTGGTTAGGAGTGAGCTTCGTAGTATGTGCAGCCATCATCATCAGCCTGTGGCTGGTGTTGCCTACATCGGAATCATTGCCGCCAACAAACTTATTGGATTGTCAAAATACACCCGTATTGCCCAATGGTGTGCCCGGCGTGGCACCCTACAAGAAGAACTGTGTAATGACATAGCACGTGAAATCATGCGAGCCACTGAGAGTGAGAATGTAGGTGTGTATATACAAGCCACGCATGGGTGCTGTGAAAATCGTGGTATTATGGCACACTCAAGTCTAACGCAAACCACAGTATTAAAAGGTAGCTTTGCCACTGACTCTGGAACCAAAAAAGAGTTTATGGATAATATTAAACTGCAACAGGACTTTGCCCCAAGGTAATTTAATGAATAAATCAAGGAGAAACACAATGACAGATATAAACAAGTTAACCGATGTGGCTATTGAGCGAGCAAAAAATCTACAAGAGTTTGCCGTATTCCGTGATATGGAAGACATTGTGTTCTGCGGTAACCCATTGCCCTATACGCTCAGTCATGTCATAGGCGAGAAGGCAGAAATCACTGTTCCAGCTATCAGTCAGGACGAGGCCGAACAGCGTGTTGATCAGTGGCTCGAAGGCCAACGAGCATGACCTATGTTGTAACCGAATCTTGTATTCTTTGTAAGCATACTGATTGTGTAGATGTCTGTCCAGTAGATTGTTTTGTTGAAGGTCCAAACTTTCTAGCCATCGATCCGGACGGATGTATTGACTGTGCTGTATGCGTTCCAGAATGTCCAGAAGATGCTATCTATGCTGAAGATGATGTTCCGGAAGACCAAAAGCAATTTATCAACATCAATGCTGAATTGGCTCGACTATGGAAACCGATTACCAAATCTAAAGACGCCATGCTTGAACATGAAAAATGGGCCGGTGTTGCCAATAAACTACAGTATCTAAAACGAGATTGACCCAAAACTAGTCATTTGCTATAATAGTTGTACGATCAATTATTCTTAGAGCAACTATATGAAAAAACAGCGTGTGATTAGACAGACGTCTATAGCTATTGCTGTGTCTGCGGTTTTCTTACTCACAGCCTGTGGTGGAGGGGGCGGTGGAGGCGGTGCTGGCGCACCATGGCCTAGCAACACCAATCCAATTCTTAAACCCGATGATTCATATTATAGTTCTGGAACATTGGCCAATTACGGATTTACTCCAGGCACTCGAACCACGGTTCCGTATGCTACTCCTACTCAGATCAGCACATTTAATCCTTACACCAATGATTCAACTAAAACTGCGGTAAGTCAACAATATGTAGTAAACGATTTAACCGGTAACGGTACCGACAGCATGATTGTAACTGGTCGCATGAGTCAACCGGCCACTAGTAGCGAATGGGTCAACAGTAGCATACAATTATTCACTTGGAAAAACGGAAGTTTTGTCAACGATACTGCTACGTGGTTTGCCGCTGGTAGTAACTCGATCTTAGGAACGGATCCTAATGTTCAGTTTGCTGACTTTTTTAAGTCTGGTAAAACTGACATGTTAGTCAGTGCGTCCACTGATATGAACTACTACGGACCAACCGGGTCTAGTCAAGCCTGGTTGTTTACAAATACCGGAAGCCAATTTACCCGTAGCACTATAGAACTTGGTGCCCAAGTATGGGGACATGGCACCACAATGGCTGACCTGACAAAAACAGGATGGATGGATGCTATCATTACCGACTATGGTCCTAACACTACATTCTTAATGAATAATCGTGTAAACGGATTTACTCCTTACCAGGCCAAAGGTAATAACGATTTATTTTGGGGCACATCTAGCATAGCGGCCGCTGATTTTTTAAACAACGGATCAACACAACTTGTAGCCACAGACAGCAGAGCTTGTGTAGGTGCCACTGCCTGGAATGGATGCGGTAGCAGCACCACCAAAATGTATACCTGGGCAATAGATCCGGCTACTAATAAACTCAGCATCAATTGGGCAAAAGACTTACCTGCTCCGATACTAGGCAATAGCAGTCACAATTATTTGGTCATAAACTATGATTTTAATGCTAGTGGCAATCAAAGTTTAATCTTGTTCAGTTCGCCTGGTACCAGTGGTGGTGTAAAACAATCAGCAATACAATTTTTACAAAACGACGGTGCGGGCAATTTCACTGATGTGACTACTTCCATGCTTACAGGGTATAACACCAATACCCATGGAACTTACCGACCACAATTTGTAGACCTTGGTAACGGTTTTAAGAGTATGATTGTAAGCGGGTCTGATTGGTCTGGAACAAATAGCAGCACACAATTCTTGATCAAACAAAGTGCCACTGGTCCTTATGTGGCTGCATTTCAAAATATTATCACTGATTTTGCAAGTCAGGCTCATTTAATTGCTGGTGGTAGCAATAGGGGCAATCAAGTGGCTGTGGTCAAAGATGCCAGTAAAAATTTATATCTTGTAACCACACTACAATATCAAACTGATGCCAACAGCCCAGTAAGAATGGCCACTTATTTGAGTCTTGTGGGTGCAAATCTAAACACTACTACGGCACAGGCCGCATTCAATGCTGTCAAAGCAACATGGCCTTGGATGAGTCCGGCACAAGTAAATCAGGTCCTGGCGCAAACTTCCAGCAGTTATATGACCGATGCCGGCACAGGCCTGGTGTTAAATCCTGATAAACTTTTAAGTCCCGTTGGCTCGTTGAGTATTGCTACCAGAGCCGGAGTTATACCATTGAATGGATTAACTGGCGGGGTTTCTGGAGTCAATATGTCAGGACTTAATCAGATGCAGGCATTTGATTCATTGGGGCGCAACTACAGTTTGAATTTTGGAACCAGTAACTCAGTTGGCCCTAACAGCTTTACATTCAATACTGAACATATTGACCAACATAATCTCACCAGTCACACTGAATATATGTTGAATGGCAACACCAATACTGTGTATAACCAGCAAGGTATGGCCATGAGATTAGGAGTTGAAACTCGTGGTCAATATAATACCATTGGGGCACCCATGGTGCCAAAAGAATTTGGTGATCAATCACCTCAGGGTATGTATATAGGTGCTCCTCGGCCCACACAATGGAGTATTGGTCTTCCAGAAATTTATAAACGTGGTGCGTTCTCTACCGGAACACAGTTTACAAGTCTAAATACCAATCCGTGGTTAAATTTTACTGGATCATTTGGTTCTATTAACAGTAGTAGCACTGTAGAACAAGTAATGACCTACAGAAAGAATGGGTTTAGTATGCAGGGCGCACTTATGATGACCACTACTAATTTTAAATCCGGCATTGTAACTGATGTGAGCCCAATTATGGCGGCCTGGGCCGAAACAGGTTACCGATATAATGATCTAGGATTTGGAGACCTTGGTATGTATGTAGGTGTGAAACCGGTAGTATTGAGTGGTAGCATAACAGCTACTATACCAACAAGTGTTGACAATGCCGGCAATATAGTATATACTAATACTAAGATGGGCGTTGTAAGTCAAACTACTCCGTATGTTCGTGCGCTATACACTGGTTTTATTAATAGACATAACAGTTATAGATTATCAGGAATGGCTACACAAACAGGCCAGTATCGTGCAATGGCCGAATATAGATACACGTTTTAATCAACAAAGGTAATTGTAGAAATGATATTAATTGGAACATGGGTAGTGGTTGGTTTCTTTTCAGCAGTTGGTTGGGGTGTTGCACAAAAGACCGTGGTAGAACCATATATCAATCCAGCATTTGATAAAGCTGTAGTTCAGCCTGCAAACACCAACGACGCAAATAACGACAATAAATAGATTCATCATACCGAAAGACAAAACATGACAAATCTCCGCACAATAAATTTGAACTCGCCACAAGAACGAACCTTTCAAATACAGTTAAAAAATGATTCTGTAATTGAATTTAAATTTTCGCCGATTGCTGCCACCGGAGATAATCTTTGGCAAATGTTTGCTACCACAGAAGCTCTTGACACACTAGAACAATTAATCAAGTCAACCGCTGATGTTACGGAAACCAAGTCGGCTAGAAAAAAATCGCCAGACAAGAAAAAATAATGTCATCAGAACAAGTTAATCTAACTATTAGTTTAACCGGTTACTATTACAATCATTGGCCTAATCTCAAAATACTGCATAACAATGTAACTGTATTTGATCAACCGATTGTTAACAATCAACTGTTGACTTTGGATTTAATGTGTGACAACACCAACCGATTAGAGTTTATACACTACGGAAAATGTTTTGGTGAAAACGATGTATGGGATTCTAATGCCGACGCTTCGGAACAATGCTTTATCAATATCAACGATATTCTTTTTAATAATGTGTCCATTGGTGAAACATTAAAATCCAAATTGCTTTTCAACACCAAATGGACTGATTTGCAAAGACAACAAAACACACAAGAATTCATTGACACCTATAGCGAAATACAATGTTACGGCATGATGAATTTCAATGGCAGTATTACGATAGAATTTGATACTCCAATATATAACTGGTTAATTTTTAATAAGTATAAAGTGCCAATGACTGATACAGCATATTTCAGTAATTACTCAGCAAGATGGCATTATGAAGAAGATTTAAAAGTAATCAAAGAAATCAAGGAACTAATAGACTTTGACAAAAACTGTAGTAATTAGCATTCCGCGACTTGAGCCGCACAGGCCGCCTCCTGGTCCGGCAATCATAGCTAAAATTTGTGAACAACAGGGTCACACGGTCACCGCCTACGATCTTAACATTAAGTTTTTCAATTATTGCAAAAAACAAAACGTTGATTATCATGGGTTTGATCAGGTGTGGAATCGGTTTGCTGACTTTGATTTACAGCAGTCTGAGGTATTAGAAAAATTCTTAGACATTTGGTGTAAACGTATTTCATCTGAAGATTACAATTATATAATGATTGGCATATTTGGAATTTCTGGGTCTGTTTTTGCCCGAGCATTTCTTAATAAATTACGTCCACTCACTGGTGCTAAAATTATCATCGGAGGCATGGGAGCAGGAACAGCAGGACTAACCGATCCAGAGGATTGCCTTGGATATCGTTTGAAGAATGAAGGGTTAATTGATACCTACGTAGTAGGCGAAGGCGAAGGAGCAATTGTTCGAGTTCTTAACAACGAAATAGGACCTGGTATCAACAATACCGAAGTGTCTCAAATTGATGACTTGGACAGTTTGCCACAGCCTGACTATAAATTTTTTAACTTGGATGAATACGACTATCTTTTTCCCAACGAAAAAGAAGTGTTTATTACCGGCAGTCGAGGGTGTGTTAGAAAATGCACCTACTGTGATATTGAACGTTATTGGCCAAAATTCCGTTACCGCAGTGGTCAAAACATTGCTGATGAAATAATTGATAACTATGAACGATTTGGCATTACAAGATACTATTTCACTGACAGTTTAGTCAACGGCAGTTTCAAAGCATTTAATGACATGTGTGAAAAATTGGCTCGTTACAAATTTGATCATCCGCTATCATGGTCTGGACAATTTATTTTTAGAGATAAAAAAAGTATACCCAAAAATCATTATGAACTAGTCAAAGCAGCTGGTGCTGACATTTTATTTGTAGGAATTGAAACCGGAAGTGACCGTGTCCGATTTGATATGGGCAAAAAATTTACCAACGAAGATATAGATTTTCAATTTGAAGAGTGCAGTAAAAATGGCATACACGTTATTCCACTAATGTTCACTGGATACATTACAGAAACAATTGAAGACCATCGTGAAAACCTACTAGCGTTCCAACGCTGGCAACGATATGTAGCCGACGGAACCATTGTTGGCGTTGAATTGGGTACCAGTTTGATTATTCTTCCTGGAGCACCAGTTGAACGAATGATTGACTCGCACGGATTAACCTTTGTTGTTGACGACAACATGGAACCAGATTTAAAACTTTGGTGGTCCGAAGCCAATCCAGATTTAACTATCAAAGAACGAATTCGACGCAAGTTAGAGGTTCACGAAACTGCCATCAAGTATGCTTGGCCTGTTTGGAGACAAGCTTCTCGGTTGAGAGAATTAAAAGAGCTTATTTTAAAACACGAGTTGCACCAAAAGGACATACAAAAGTTTTATAAGTTAGTCCCAACTGAAAATCAAACAAAAATTGCAACATTCTCAAAAATGGGTGAGCTATAATTTGTTCTGATAAATATTTTTTCAAGACAGCGGCCTTTTCGGCGTCATCCCGCTTTACAAACTCTGCCGCCTATGCTATAATCTAACATAGGAGAATTATAATGGCAAACCAATCTAGGCAATACAAATACACTTCTACCAAGGAGTATCATGACGCATTTCCCTGCGCCTATCGGCAATGGAGGGCAGATTCGCATTGTAATCTAATTCATGGCTATTCATTTAGTATGAAATTTTACTTTGGCACAGACGAGTTGGATGTGCGTAATTGGGCCGCTGACTACGGTGGACTAAAAGATCTAAAGCAAGTATTAGAAAGTCAATTTGATCATACGCTATTAGTAGCCGAAGATGATCCAGAACTAGAAACATACAAATTGCTACAGGCAAAAAATATGGCCAAACTAACTATTCTTCCTAAACTAGGATGCGAAGGATTAGCCGATCAATTATATAAATTTGTAAATGGCGTTTACATTCCAGATAATTGGGGCCCAGGTGAGTCAGCTCGATTATGGTGCTATCGTGTCGAAGTGCGCGAAACACAAAGCAACATGGCCTTCCGTGAAGGTCACCGTGAATGGAATGAAGACCTATTTGCATAAATTTTGGCGACTTTGGGCCAAATCATTAGGTGAAAAAACAGGTGCTAGTAATCAGGAAGCTGACCAAGTAGCACTTGTTCGCACCGTAGTTTTACTAACATACATTGTCACAAACTGTTTTATTGTAGCAGGCGTTATACGCCATTGGTAACTAACACAAATTTATTTACGTAATAATATACGTATATAAATATTCGCACTATGTCAAATGAATACAAAATAGCAATAATACTACCTACAAGGGGTCGAACTACTGCATTAACACGCAGTCTTGTTGGCTTGCTAGAAAAGGCCGCAGATCTAGACACGATACAAGTGTTGCTAGGATTAGATACCGACGACACAGTGGGCATCACCCACTTTCAAGAATCATTACAGCCACAGCTTGATGACCTAGGAGTGTCATACACTGCCATGACTTTCGAGCCGCTGGGCTACAGTCGCCTTAACGAATACATCAATACTTTAAGTAAAAATTCAGATGCAGATTGGATATTCTTTTGGAACGACGATGCCGTAATGGAAAGCGACAATTGGGATTTAGAAATTGTTAAGCACACTGGAGAGTTCAAGTTGTTGGCCGTGCATACTCACCAAGACCATCCTTATAGCATATTTCCTATAGTGCCCAGGCGGTGGTTGGATCTTGTGGGTCATTTAAGTTTGCACAGTATGACCGATGCTTGGTTAAGTCAAATTGCTTATCTATTAGATATCTGGGAACGCATCGATGTCCATGTATTGCATGATCGTGCTGATCTTACTGGTAACAATTTAGATGCTACTTTTAAAGAAAGAGAATTGCTAGAAGGTAATCCTAGCAATCCTAGAGATTTTCATAATCCCAACATGGCAGTTCTTCGTATGAATGAAGTCGAAATGATTCATGTATATTTAAAAAGTATAGGCGTGGCTTCGGACTGGTGGGATCGTATCAAGGCAGGCACCCAAGATCCATGGGAACACTTACGAAACAACGATCCCAATAGTCAAATGCGTCAATTTACACTAAAGGTCAAATAATCAATGAAAAAGATTGTATATGTGACTGGGTGTTTAGGGTTTATAGGAGTGCATGTCACAAGACAATGTCTAGAACGTGGGTGGCATGTTATTGGTGTAGACAAAGGCACTTATGCTAGTAATTTTGATTTTCTAGACGAGTTTCAAAAATACGATACATTTAAATTCATACACAAAGACATCAACGATCTTGATCGACTGCATGACTGCGATTATATAAT
>Ga0209296_1000369_pt1 | contig 38621 bp, 66 predicted proteins | sample S_130206_EF_Meta_FD_187319 | JGI IMG/M metagenome (GOLD analysis project Ga0209296, IMG submission 187319) | Freshwater microbial communities from Lake Simoncouche, Canada to study carbon cycling - S_130206_EF_MetaG (SPAdes) (version 2) | ecosystem: Environmental > Aquatic > Freshwater > Lake ... | reverse complement strand
GGAAACTGTAGAAAATCAACGAATACATACGGTTGGTTTGGATATATTTTTTAGAATATTTCCAATGGCAAAAATACAAATAATGGATGAAAGTTGGGCGTGGTCCAACACAAACTTTAGTTCACATTATTTATCTGAAAAAACAATTGGATTGGTTCTTGCTAATATACCATTTATATCAACTCATTCATACCCAATATATTTTTTACAGAAGTTATTAAATCTTAGACCACACCCATTTATAAAAAATTTTCAAGATATACAAGGTGATGTGGAAAAAATAAGTGAATTTATTTTTGATTTTTTAAAAGATTTTGATAAAAACTACCAATTGTGTAAGGATTGGACAAATGAATGCCATATTGAATTTATTAAGCGAATTCAAAGTGAAAATTCTTTTTTAGATTTATACTTAAAAGGATTTAAAAAAGAAGAAAAACAATACAAATCAATTTTTTAATGAAAGTAGTTTTTACATATTTACCAATCAGATTAACTGAAATAACAGAAATTTATTTAAAATATTCTATTGCAAATTTAAATAAACAAAATATAATTCCAATAATCTACTCAGATAAAAATTATTTTAAAAATACACAATTAGAATATGATTGGCGTGAATTTGATGTGGATAAAAAATTTAAAATTAATACATTATGGTCATATCCTAAATTAAAAGTTTTATCACAAATAAACTATCCATTTATACATTTAGATAATGATTTTGTTGTTGAAGATTTAAGTTATTTAATTTCAAAAATAAAATCGGATAGATTAAATTTATCGCATAAACACAAAATAGATTTGGATAAATCATCCGTTTTTATTGAAATATTTAAAAAATACACAAAAGAAATAATCCCATTTAATACATTAAACAATACTTGTGTTATATCTACATCCGAATATCAAAAAATTAATAAAGCATTCTCAGATGTTTGTAATTTGATTGAAAACGATATATTATTTTTTAGTATAAGGATAAATGAAATACCACCAATCACACTAAACCAACAATATTTAAATTTATATTTTAATGATATAAATTATTTATTTAATAAAAACCCCGATTTTCAACATTTAGAAAAACATGGCGTTTGTCACATGATTGAAAAGAAAAATCATAATAAATTCATTCTTAAAACAAATTTACTTTAATGGTTATAAAAATATACGATAATACAATATTGGCACCTGTAAAATGTGGTAGTAGATTTTTGGATAAAGTTTGGGAAGATAAAAGAATTGAATTTAACCACGGTCAGTATTCAAGATTTCCAAAAGTAAAGTACATAGTTTTGAGAGAACCCATGAGTCATTTAGTGACCGCACTTCACACGGAAACTGTCGGATTTATAAATGAATTTGGTAAAAGAGATGATTTTTACCATCAAATAGGTGAGTTTATAAGGTCAATAGGTGCCACACATTGGTGTTTTCCTTTTTATGAATATTTGTACTATTACAGAAACAAATATGGTGAAGATATTCAAGTGGTTAAATTAGAAAATTTAACTGAATTATTAAAAAATTTGGGACACAATATTGAATATATTCAAGAAGAATATAATTTTAAAAAATATAAGAAATGGTGGCCAAAAGAAGAATTATTTGAAATGTTAAAAGATATGTATCCAAAAGAAATTAACTTTTTACTTAATCAAGTTAAAATTCAAAACATTTACTATAACAAACTGATAAATAATGAGATAGATATAAATCAACAAGGTAAAAAAATAATGTTATGAAATCTATAAAGTATTGGAAAAAAGACGGATTCGATGTTGCTACTTATAAGTGGAACTTGGCCGAAAGAAGAAATCAAACATTTAATGGCTCTGGTTCAGATGAAAGTGGAACTAATGTTTACACATATAACGAAATGGGTTTTAGGGGAGATTCAATTTATAAAGATGGATTTAGAATCTTATCAGTTGGGTGTTCTCATACCGAAGGAGTTGGTGTATCTGATAATCAAACTTGGCCTCATTATTTTTCAAGATTAATAGATAAAGGAGTTGATTTGAATGCAGGATTTGGTGGTAGGAGTAATGATTATATAGTAAGATGTATAGTTTCATTAGTTGATACATTTAGACCAAATCTTGTAAACATTATGTACACATATCCATCAAGAAAAGAATATTATAGATATGGTGGAGAATTAGAACCATTTCATATGAACCCTTGGGGATATTTTGAAGAAGATAAAGAAGGAAAAGAAGAATATAAAGCAATTGCGAGAGTAACGCACGATGAGAATGATTTAATAAATTGGTATAAAAATCACTTATTAATAACAAATTTATTACAAAATAAAAAAATACCGTACACTTGGAATGGTTCTTTTTTGAATGATGATAGTGTAATGGATGATTATAGATTTGATGGTGAGTATGGTAACTTTAGAGAATTTTCAATAGATGGTAAACATGCAACCGCCAATCATAACAAAGAATATGCTAATAAATTATTTGATTTTTGTAAAAACAAAAAGATATTATGATTAGGATATACTATCACGTATACGGTGTTGATGATGTTGAAAAAATTATTGATGAACAATTAACATTATTAAATAAAATAGAAGAACCATTCAAATTAACCGTGGGGTTATCTGTTTCTGATGAATCATACAATTATGATAATATTTTAGATAAAATATCCCCAAGCATAATAAAATACGGTGAAAATGAATTCTTAACCCTTAATTTAATTCAACAGGACGATATCAAAGATGATGATTATATTTTTTATTTTCACACAAAGGGTGCATCAAAAATAAACACCGGTCTATATGAGTTAGAATCAAATTGGAGGAAACATTTAAATTATTATTTAATCACCAAATACGTAGAAGTTATAAGAAATCTTAAAGAATATAACACATTTGGTTATCAGTTGGAGCAATTAGATAATGGCATTGACATTTATAGTGGAAATTTTTGGTGGGCGACCGGTAAGTACATAAAATCAATAAACACCGATAATGTCGATAAGACTGATAGGTATAATGCCGAATTAAATTTTATTCAGAATGGTGAAAATTGGAACCCATTTTTTATCACAAAAAAAATGTTATTAAAAAATATGACTATTATTTAATTTCAATCTTTAATCTACCAGTTTCATATACTCCTTTTTCATAGTCAGGCAAACTAAATCTTAACTTTTGTAAAATTTCAAATTCAGGCTCACTGATATTCCCATCTATGTAAATCATTACATCAACATTATCTATGAAACTAAACTTACTTCTTAAATCGTAATTAGTTTTATATTGCTCCATCATGATATAGTTTTCTGGTGATGTGTTCACTGATATCTTATCAAAGAATGGTTCTAGTGTTTCTAATTGAGACGAGTTGGATAGCGTTAATCCAATGTCATAATTTTTATATGTAAAGTTTTTCTCCTCCCAATAACGAATCAGGGTGAACACGTAGGATGGGACACCCCATTTGCGTATGAAATTACGGTTGCTGTTGAGTTCATTTTGTCTGGTGGTGTCTTTGTACTCTTCACTGAATCTTGAGGTCTTAGAAACGAAATGATACGTTATTGCTTCTTCAGTTGTTTTAATATTATATCCTTTTAGTTTGGTTCTTATTAAGAAGTCATCGTCCTCACAGAAACACGGGAAGAAACTAAACCCATCAAAGTAATTAACATCCTCAAATAATGATTTGTAACCTGACATAAAGAATGAACCACCGTCATAAAGCTTACCGGTCTTTTGCACACTATCAATGTATTGATTGAACAAGCTCATATTGAAATTCTCAAAAGACATTCCACAATCCAATATGAACTTACCGGGTCTATTATGTCCAGCAAATATGGGCGGTTCAACAGTGGTGTAGCATAACAATGTATCTTCAGTCAGTTGTTGGTCAAGCGTTTCTAAGAATCCTTTACCAATAACCATATCATTATGAATAAGAACCAACTTATCTGTATCCACAATCTTGATACCTTGGTTATAGTTTTCTGAAAAGTTTATTTTTTCAGACTCGTGTACAAAAGATAGAAACTCATCATTGTTAGATGTTTCTTCTAACCATTCTAACGTACCATCATTTGACCCACCACTACTAATAACGATTGGAGCATTGAGATATAATCTACGAATGTGTTTGTAACATTCTTTAGTTAATGATAGGTTGTTGTAAACAGCAAGTACGATTGTTATATTCATTAATTCATATCTTTAGTTTTATAGATAACATCCTTATCAGCTTCCATATCTTTCCAAACTAAATTATCTTCATTATTAGATTTAACTTGAGATATCAATTTACTATATTCAGCTAAACCCCATTTATCAAACATTTGTTGAAATGAAGCGGCATCCAATCCCGATGTTTGAGGTGCGGGATAAAATACCCCATCCTCAACAAATTTTTTTCTATTATAAGTTACTTGAGAACCATCAACCTTACAATAACAGTTTATTGGTTCTTTCCATTGATTGGTGAAGTAACTTAAATCACCCCTTTCAACACCGTTAGTATATGGTTCTCTTAGACAGTCATATAAAACTATGTTATGATAAAAATAATTTTTATCCTTATTTTCTGGTTTATTTATTAGTAAATTTAATTTAGTTAAAAAATGAGGATAAATTGCGTCATCATCACATAATACAATGACATGGTCAGCATCACTTTCCTTTATTGCGTCAGTTAAGTATCGTCCATGAAGACTACCACCTTGTTCTTTCTTTTGTTCTATGGTATTTTCAATATAACTAAACTTAAACTTGTCTATTATTGATGAACAGACATCTCTAACAATTGGTTCAGCTCTGTTAGTGGAACCATCGTCAATTAAATGAACTTCAAACTCCGGATATGAAATATCTAATATAGATTTTAGTGCATTTATTAACACTTTTGGTCTTTCATAATAAACCATTGCAATTAAAAATTTGTTAAGTTTCATAATTTATAAATCATTTTTAGGTTGATAAGATATGTTACATATTCCCTCATATTCTTTTATTCTTTCTAAGTTAACCCAATCTTCTTTTAATATACCAATATGTATACTATTCAAATACTCACCACATTTATGGATTGATTTTCTTCTAACACCTTCATGTTTAAAACCCGCATATTCGGCCGACTTTATACTAGCAACATTGTTTTCTAATATCTCACCGTCAATCCTATTCATATTTAAAACTTCAAAGGCAAAATCGGTACCGGCACAAAGAACCGGTTTTGATAATCCTTGACCTCTATATTCTTTAAAAACATCATGAGAGGAATCGTAGGTCCTATTGTACCAATCAATGTTCTGTATCTTATATAATCCTACTTCATTGTTTGTTTTAGTATCAATTGCGATTAATATTAAATGGGTGTGTCTATTTAAAGATTCAAACCATTTTTCTTGTTCATAATCATTTAATAATGTGATGTTGTGCGTACCAAACCAAGATTCATTTTTTAAATCTTTTAATTTTGATAGGTCCGTTCTTTCTAATTTTCGTAATGCAATTCCGTTTTTGTGTATGTACATAAGATTTATTTATAGTCCACCGTCTATTCTTAAATTTGTACCAGAAATATACTCATTTTCTACGATATAATCAATGGTGTTATATAATTCCTCAATTTTACCCCACCTTTTTAAACCAATTTTTTCCTTAGCCATCTCTTGATATTTTTCATCTACTCTATAACACATACCGCCATCCCAATAACCTAATTGAATAGTGTTACAAGTTATGCCAAACTTCACGTTTTCTTTATTTGCGTTACTAATAAATCTATCAACAAACGCCTTTGATGCACAATAGATTGAATTTTTTGGAACATTAAGTTCAGAAAACACAGATGAGATTGAAATAATTCTACCATATTTCTTTTCAATCATTTTAGGTAAACAAGATGATACTATGTTGATATTTCCTTTTATATTAACATCAATCATTTTATTTATATCTTCTTGGTCACTATCTTTAATTTTACTTAAAAACACATCATATTTACTTCCGCTCATGTTTAATACAATATCAAATTCATTTTCATTAAAGTATTTTTGAACCTCACCAAATAATGTGATATCAATGTCTTTACTACCAACTGAAGTAACTGAATATTTTTTTTCTAAAAATGGTATTAGTTTTTGTCCCAATCCACCTGTACCACCGAATACTATTAATTTTTTCATTTAATATATTTTATAACACTTACACCAAATGTCCATCCAGACCCGATTGCTGGTAGAACCAAAATATCTCCACTATTAATTTTATTTTGTTTATATAGTGAATCTAACGCCATTGGAATGGAAGCGCCTGCTGTGTTACCAAACTTTGTCATATTAAAAACCATTTTATCTAAAGGGAAATCAAGAATCTCAGCGGTTTTAAATAAAATTCTATGGCTCGGTTGATGTGGAATTATCCAAGCAACATCTTCTTTAGATATTTGTAATTGCTCTAATGAATTTTTTATTGTTTTAGGTAATGTATTTGTCCCAAATTCATAAACCGCTTTACCGTCCATTTTAAATTTACCGGAATGGTGACAAGTAAACGCCTCCTTACCATTTGCATCCCCAAATATATTCGTACTAATCCATCCACCATTAACTTCAGATAGTATAATTGCGCCGGCACCATCCCCAAAAAACACACAATCTCTTTTACTCCAATCTGTTATTTTAGAATAAGCCTCGGCACCAATTAATAATATTTTTTTATATTGTTTGGTACTAATCAAATTAGTTGCGAGTTGAATACCATATACAAATCCCGTACATACTGCATTTATATCAAAGGCGGGTTTTTTAATGTCTAATCTTTTAGCCATTATACAGGCTGTTGATGGGGATATTCTGTCAGGGCTTGATGTTGCAACTATAATTAAATCAATTTCTTCCTTATCAATTCCTGCGTCTTTAATTGCCGCAATTGATGCGTGATATGCTAAATCCGATGGGTTCTCATCCACAACAACTCTTCTTTCTTCGATACCTAATTTTTCTTTAGTCCAAGATGAATCGGTTCCAATCCCTAATAAATCAATATCTTCATTTGTTAATATTTTCTCAGGAAAATATGAACCAATTCCAATAATACCAACATTATTTACTTTAATCATTTTTATCTATTTTATGGTCTCTAATATTTTTTGAGACTAAATCTTTATGTGCGAATTTACCTTTCCATCTTTCAGAAAACATTGGGGAATGATACACATCACAATCATCATAATAGTAATGGGTTACTTGAGAGTAACGAGTACTATTAGGGTCTCTAATTATGTCACCACCATGTATTAAATTTGCAGACCAAATAAGCGCTTGACCCTTTTTACAAATTAACGATTCTGTTTTTAAATTACCGACCTCAACTAACTTTCTAATAAATTCTTCATATTCCGCGTAAGAATCAAATTGGTCATCGAAACCTGCACATTTAAGTTTTAAGTCATAAAAATCAAATATGGGTAATTTATGTGAGCCAGGAACGTATAGTAAGGAACCATTACTTTCGGTCATATCTTCAAGAGCCACCCACACTGCGGATAACCATCTTTGTGGCATTGAGTCAAAATGTATTGTGTCACTATGTAACGGTTGATTTGAACCATAATTAAATGTTATTGTTTGGAATGGATATGGTTCCCTTTTATATAACATTTTTAAGGTGTCATATACTTTAGGATGATTCGCTAATGTCAATAAAGATTCACATTCTTTCCATGCTTCAAATATTCTTTTTCCTTGTGAATAGTGATATCTTGGGTTTTGAATGTTTGTATCGTCCTTATTATTTAAAAAATTAACATCAAGTTTACATTGTTCGATTTCTTCGTCACTTAATCCTAAATCAATAACAACGTAACCATCTTTGTTATATTTGGTGGCCAATTCTTTTTCTTCGTCAGTTAAATCCTGATTTTTTAATAATTCACTAAAAAACGGGGATTCAACCCACGGCCAATTCATTTCTTCTGAGTTTTGTGTGTAATTTTTCATATTTTTAATATTATTCTCCTACATTATAAATAAACTCTTTTTGTAAAACCTCCTCATTTAAATAATTTTTATAGTTAATTTCAAAGTTTTCATAATTTTTAGGAATACAAGAATATTTTGGGTGATTTTTTAACTCAAGTCCACCGTGTAATATAAAATTGGCATTAAACTTACTTTCATAACCTTGTAAATTTTCATAACTCATATCTAATTCCATAGTTTCCCTAAAATTACATTTTGAACCTTCACCGTAGACCTTATTAAAATTTTTGGTTGATGTTAACCCAATACCTCCACCCGAATGTATAGGATAACCACTAAGACCTAATGGAGTAATCGGAGCTAAACAAACATAACCAATCTTTTCATCAGAATCCAAGTAATCAACAAAATCTTTCATGTATCCTTCTTTAAAAATTATGTGGTCATCTTCACAAAAAAAGAAATAATCGTATTTTGATAAATATTTTTTAAACATATCAAAGTATGCACCAAAAGAACCCCCGATGTTTTCTCTATGTTCAACAATAATCTTACCATTTTTTGTTTTATTATTATTAAAACTGTTTATACTTTCATTTATGGTAGGATTCCCACAATTATTGTTAATTAAAATAACATCAGTTTCAATCCCCATATCAATACTAACTTCATTTTCCATCATCTTAAAAAAAAATGATTTCATATCATTTGGGTTATTATAGGTACCGGCTCTTCGCTTACCAAAATAAGTACAGATTATTTTAGCACATTTACTCATAGTTTTTCACAAATTATGTAATTCCAACATGCTTTAAAATCGTTTTTATTATTAAACATTTTATTTAAAGCTAATTTTATTATATCAATCCTGTCTTCAACTTCATTTTCTTTTGGGTCAACACCGGTTATTTTATTAACGCCCCCAATCCAACCGAGAACACCTTCGTGATAAACCTTTAAAAAGTCAAACCATTCATCCACCTTTGCACCAATATCGATAGTTTTAACCTCAACTATTTTAAATCTATTTTTAATTAACTCATCTGTATAAAAGTTAATAGGTCTAATAGGTAAAAAATATTTATCTCTAAGTGTGTTATGTTTATTAATATATCCAAAATCTTCTATTAAATCAATATATTTGGAATATTTTGAATTCTCTTTTACAATATCAAATGATAATTTAGCTATTTCATTTACTGTTTGGTCAATCAATTTAGTATCCGCACCCATTAATGGATTATAAATGTTACCCGAATTGATTAATAATTTACCTCCCTTAACCAACAACTTATTCCAAGACTTTATTGTGTCAGAAATTGTTGGGTAAAGATGAATAGCATTGGTACATATAATACCATTTAATAATTCTTTATAGTCTTCACCCATAGACTCATCGATGGTTTGTAATCTATTCTCTTCTTTCAGATATTTCATTAATCTAAAAAAGAATTTGTAATTATTACCAAATTTATCATATGATAATTTAAGATACTTTGGAGATGAGTCCATCATCAAAATTCTTGGACAACTAACAGTTGATTTTAGTAATCTTTCAGGAAATATACCGGTACCACAAGAGTAATCCATTATAAAATCATCATCATTAAAATATTTTTTAGATAAATCAACCATGTAATTTAAATTATCATACCAAGTATGGTTCTTAACTTTATCATAACCTAACGCAAACTCCGTTACATCGGATTTTAAAAAAGATTCATCTATTATTTTATCCATTACCATCCTTTCTTTATACAATCTACAATGTATTTTTTATCCTCATCACTTAACCACCAACCAATAGGTATTGAAATTACTCGACCAATAGTTTTATCTAAATTTGGTAACATTGAACGATATTCTTTAACACAAGTATGAATATCGTTTCTCTCGTGTACTTGAGAAACCGCAATTCCACATTCCTTCATATATTTCATAAAGTCACCTTTTCTTTCAACAAGTATTGAATAAATCCAAAACGCACTTTCCATGTCGGGGTTCCTTTCTAATAATGTTAGACCCGGTACATTTTTTAAATTATCATCATAGTACTTGGCGTTGGATTTATGTTTACCAACAATAGTGTCCACATGTTTAAAATTCTCCAATCCAATTGCTGCGTTCACATCATTCATATGAAACTTAAATCCCCACTCTTCAACATCCGACTCACATCTAAAATCCTTTTTTGGTGAATCCCTATCAATACCATACCATCTTAATAGACGGGCTCTTCTATTCAATTCCTCGTGTGGTAAGAATAACAATCCACCATCTACAGAAGTAATGTGTTTAATGGCTTGTAAAGAGAATGTACAAATGTTACCATGAGTACCAATCAACTTACCTTTGTACTTACTACCCATTGCATGTGCACAATCTTCAATCACGGCGGGTTTGAATCCGTACATACGTAAAGACTTCTCTTGTATTTGTCTAAGTCTATCTAAATCAACCGGATAACCACCCCAGTGAACAACCATAATCGCTCTTGTTTTAGGACCAATCTTTCTTTCCAAATCATCTAAGTCCATGTTTAAAGTATTAGGGTCAATGTCAACCCATTTGATTTTGAAATTATTGGCTAGTATAGGCCAATTAGTTGCAGTACAAGTAAGTGCAGTTGTTAATACTTCATCACCATCCTTCATACCATCCCAAACGTTCTCTCTAATTCCGTAACCGTCCACTTTAGTAAACGTAAATGGTTTTTTAATTAGATGTAACGCTAAATGTTCCGCAGATGTTGCGGCATTTAATGTCGAGATATATGGATGTTGAAAATATTGACTAAGCGTATTTTCAAATTCATTAACAACGGGACCTTGTCCAATAAATCCGCTGTTTAATACTTTTGCAACTTTTTCTGCTGCAGTATCGGCCATAAAAACCTTAAATAATGGAATCTCTTTTTTCATTTTATTTTTTTTATAAAAGTTATTTAGTTTTATCTGTAATTTTATTTATAATAATTTCCTTTTAATTCTTCTTGATTAATATATTCTATTTTTTGTATTATCAATTGATATCCCACATAAACCACATTCAAATATTTTTGATATGAATTAATAAATGAATCCACAGCTGTTTTAACTTGCATATGTGATTCTTGTTCTAAACCACCACCAAAATCATCAAATATCATTACCCCACCATTTTTTAAACAATAGAAAGCATTAACGGCATCTTCTAAAACATACTTTGACATATGATTACCATCGATATAAACAAAATCTAAAAATTCTTTTGTCTCACTTAAATGTTCAAATCGTTTAAAACTATCAGCAGATTCACCTTTTAGGTATGTTACTTTATCACCATAAGGGTATATGTTAATCTCTATGTATTCATTTGAATTGATATCCATTATATAATGATGTGAACCTTCCATTTTACAGAACTCCTCAAGTATGTAAACGGACGAACCGCCATATAACGCACCTATTTCCAAACAAACATTAGGTTTTGTTTTTAAAACCCCTAAAATATTTTCCCATAATTGTATATGGTCTGAAAAATAGACCTTTTCGGTATCGGGATATTTGAAATGTGGTGGATAATTATATGTCATATTGTGTCGTAATAGTTATTTTGTTTTTCTTGACGTTCAATTGTCTTATAATGTTGAATGCAATATACGAAATCTTCTGGTAATAATGAATATTTTTTTGAACCAATTATTTTTTCATGTACCTTACCCGACCATCTTAAATCCTTTTTAAACACACGTCCCTGAAAATCGGGAAAGTTGATGTGTCCCTTTTCATTTAAATGCCATCCCCATTTATCAATATGTTCTTGAGTTAATCCCTCGACAGTATTAATTCTTGGTAGAAAAAACAAATCAACATCAGGATTCATACCAATAATTACATTAATATTCTGTACAATGTACTTGCTAATCATTTCATCGGCATCAAGTTGAACAATGTAATCACCCGTACAATACTCAGTAAGTTTATTCTTCCAATCGGCAAAGTTATCCTTAAAATCAAAACCTCTCCATGTTTGGACATTTGGTTTAATGTTGTAAGGTAATAGAAAATCTAAGACTTCAGAATTTCCATTCTTATCGTCATATAGAACCACAATTTCGTCTTGAGGTCTTTTGTGTTCTAAAATAAATGAAACCAATTTTTTTATTTCTTCTAATTCATTACACACAGTAATAGCAAAACTTATTTTCATAATTATTTTTTAACTATTGGGAACATTAATAAATTTAAATCGAAGTTAATAAATTGATAATTGGGTAAATCATCCTCAACATCGTGACCAATTAATGTCATTTTAGTTTCCCCATTCTCCAATTCCTCCTGTAACATATAAAAAAGTTTTTCAGGTAGAATTGTTCCTTTATCTAGTTGATTTTTAAAATGTTTAATATCTAAAGTTTCCATTTTATTTTTATATTTTTTTTTCTTATTTTCTATTCTATTTAATTCTTCACATCTCCAACAGAATTCCCATCCTTCTGGTTGCCACATATGCCAATCACATCTATGCACGACTACCTCCTCCCAAATTTATAAAATGGTTTAAATAATGTAAATTGTGGGTATTTGTTGATGTTGTGTAATCGGCAGTACCTGTGTTTGTTGTTGTTAGCGTAAAACCATTAGTAGTATTTATTGTTCCGGTTAACGGTAACGAAGTTATTGTTGTTCCGGCTGACGTTAACGGATAGTTTCTTGTTAGATTATCTATTATTTGTCTATCAATTTCGTGTCTGATTTCATTACCAAGTGCCTCAGTAATTTCATCATAAAGATTTAAATTGTAATTTAATTCAGGCTCTAAAATTCCGGTAAGTCCATGACGTATTATTCCGTGGAAAAATTTAAACTCTCTCATTGTCTTTCTCTTGCAAATATTGTAAACTGTTTATCATTAGCGGTAAATGTGATATTACCACCACTCGTTGGTTCTATTCTAATACTCATTTCTTCGGTTCCGTTTGCAAAAACGGTTGGTTCCTCATTATCAAATTGAAAACAAAACTCAACGTTATCATATCTTATTTGAGGTTGAATGGCAAATAAACAATTCCCAAAACTTAATTGTGCATCGTTATTTTTAAAAAATTTGAAATCTTTCATTATCCAATCTTGTTTAACTTTGGTAATTTTAGTTCAACACGTTCAGGTCTTTGAATATATGGCGACAAGATAGTTTCTAACTTCTTAGTCATCATATCCATACTAAAATTGTTTTTATTAATTTCTTTTAATTCTTCAGACTTTGTTTTAAAAGAATCATACTCATCTCTTACCAATTTCATAATAGCGGATGCTTCATTATAATTTGCAGTAAACCATTTTGCATTTTTTAATACAAACTTATCGACCGCACTATCATGAACATCAGTTAACGTCCCACCGACCATTACGGCTCTATCTAATGGTAAGAAGTCTTTGTGACCTGACCAATTAGACGCTATCACCGGTTTACCTGTCATTGTAAATTCTAACAATGGTCTACCAAATCCCTCACCCTTAGTTAAACTAACCATAGCTTTAATCTTAGGATGATTGTACAATGAATTCATTTCATTATCTGTTAAGTCACCGTACAATAAATAAATGGGTACATTTGTCCCACCAACAATAGACTTAATCTTCTTACGGATTAGCTCCCTATCTTTAACTGAGAATGCACCTGCCGATGTTTTTAAGACCAAAGCTGGTTTGTTTTCATCATCTTTAAATGTCTCAACAAATGTTTTGATTAGCATACCCACATCTTTTCTATCTTGACCTGTGTCACCTTTTAACCAGTGACCAACAAATAGATAAGCAAAGTCTTCTTTGATGTCTAAATTAAAACTATCATCAACAACATCGTTGTATATATTAGTATCAGCACCTTCAAACAACACCTCCATTGGTTTAACAAGCTTATGTTGTTTAATCAATCTATTGGTACCATTTTCAGTTTCATTGTAAACTGTTTGAAAATACACATCTTTAGTAAAGTTAGATGGGACAATAATTAAATCCATATTGTTACAACCATCAATTAAATCCTTACCCGCAACGGTAGTCTCAATCCCCGCAGTGATTCCTACATTAAACTTACCAACTCTTCTAAATTCATTTGATATGGTAACTGACACATATACATCGGGTTGAGCATCAATTGATAATACTTTACGTTTCTTAATCCATTGGTGGAACTCATTACCATCTTCCAATGCCGTTAAAGGGGTTACACCCCAATTACAACTATCAATACCAATCTCAAACATATCCATCGCACGTAACGATTCTAATATATCTCTTGAATGACTTCCGTACCCCGACCTTGTTTCTACCGGTCCTCTAAATAATAAACTTGGTTTACTCATGACAATTTGTATAAATTATATTTTTGTTTTGGTTTATGGTTTTTAATTGCGGTTTCAATACCTTCACCCATTGAATCACACATCACCTTAGAAGACAAGTTATTAATTGCCCATTCTCTTCCTTTTTGTCCATTAGCTTTTCTTTTCTTTTTACCCAATTTGTACATTTCACCTATAGCATCTGAAACATCTTTTAAATTAACCCTATCTTCGTAGATGTAAGGTGTTGGCACAGAACCATTTAAGTTTTGTGATGATGACCAAATAGGAATAACCCATTCACCGTGTAATGAAAAATTGTGTTTCTCCTTATTATGTAACGAGCCAACCTCAATATAATCATCAGCAGTATACATAAATCCACATTGGTCTTGTAAACCACCGGTAACATTCACAATGATTGGTGTACCCGCCATAATACTTTCAGCAGTAGTTAAACCAAATCCCTCATTGTTTGCAATGTTAATTGTGCAATCAACAGCGTTATAGAATTCATTTAGTTTATCTTGTTCCAACTTAATACCTGTGAATTTAACATCATAGTCAGGACATAAAGTGTTCTTTACCACCACTAAGTCAGTACCATTCTCATCAATTGGTGTGGTGTGCATTAATAACAAACACTTCTCAGCTTTATCTTTAGGTAAACTATCACAGAACAATTTATATGACATGATTACATCCGAAGGTTGTTTTCTTCTTATGTTTCTATTGTTATAGAATAAGACAAAGTCATATTTTTTATCACCATGAATAAAGTTATTCACATCTTCGGATATTTTATCAATTGGCTTAAACAAATTCTCATTAATTCCGTGAGGAACATAACTTATTTGCCAATCTTCTAATGGTTTATATGTTATCTCATTGGTCATTTTACCAACACGATGAACAATCCCGTAGGTTTGCTTAGAGATACAACCTAACCAATCACAACTTTCATAGTAATCTCTATTGTATTGTGGGTCGGGTAAGTTATCCCAAATGTGATAGAATAAAATTGGACAAGTTTGTCTTATCTCTTGTTCGTTATCATATAACCATTGCCAATAGTGTGGGTCGGTGAAGTGTAAGATGGCATCGGGCTTCTCAATTTCAATTAATTTTCTTAATGTAAACATATCACCGTACCCGTTGCTTGGATATAACTTTACACTTGCATCTTGTACACCGGTTCTATTCTTTACATCGTCACATAGGTCAATTACTTTACCAAGGTCGGGATGGGTTATCATAGCACCTAACTGAACCCAATCGTATCTATCCACCGTACCCAATACAAATTCCTTTGACATCGTAGCAATACCTGATGTCGACCTTAAATCATCTGATAGTAATAATATTTTTTTCTTCATAAATTAAAATTTTGTACCGGTGGCTGTTAAGTTATCATGATTATTTATCTTTTCTCTGAAAACTTCATCATTATTATATAAGTCTAATGACCTATTAACTAACTTTTGTAAATTAATTTCACTGTTAACCGCCTTAACTTTAAATTTATTGTAAACATCTTCAATAACATTTACACTTGTTAATTTTGTAACATTTTTCATATTTATATATTTATATAATCTTTTGTTAAAAATATATCGGGGATTACCCGATACATCTTATTGTTGAGCAGGACTCGGTTGAGTCGGTGCTGGAGTTCTTACTTCATTTACTTTAATTGATGCCGGTGCTACCGGTTCTTCATTTCTTTTTTTACATCCACATGCCATAGTCGTAGTCTTTTTTTATAAATATTTCGGTTTATTGTTTTTATTATCTATATTTGTTAAAAGTTACGTAAAAAAAATCATAAAATCAATGGAAAAAGACTTTAAACCGATTAAAAGTGTTTATAACACAAATGACGATGTAATCAAAAGCATCATGGAATTATATGAAATTGAGCAATTTGACCTCGATTGTACGTATTCTACTGGTAATTTTTGGAAAAATTTACCAGGTCCTAAAATCAAATCGGATTTATTACCCAAAAATGATACTATCATTAAAGCAAGTTCGGAAAACTTACCATTTGATGATAATTCAATGAAGAGTATTATGTACGACCCACCTTTTGTTATTGCAGGTAAATCATATCGTGATAACGTAGAAGGTAGTTCAATCATAGCTAAACGATATGAGGGGTATGAAACTTATGGTCATTTAATGAGAAATTATTATAACACCTTAAAGGAATTGTATCGAATCACCGATAAGGATGGTTTGGTCGTTTTCAAATGCCAAGACACCGTGTCAGGTGGTCGCAATCACTTTACACACTCAATGATAATGAATATGGCCATGGAGTTAGGTTTCTATCCTAAAGACCTTTTTATATTGGTGGCCAATTTACGTATTAATAGCTTCGGTACCAAATGGACTCGACAACAACATGCACGTAAGTATCATTCATATTTTTGGGTATTCCAAAAGACTAAACCAAAGGTAAAATATGATTTTTCAAATATTGAACCGTATTCGGAGGAGGTAACTATCGAACAGGATTCTGAGGGGTCCCCAAATACATAGCAACTTTATCACCGACCCTCCAACCATCAGTTGCACCTGCGGGAAACTCAATAACATGGTCACCAATACCTGTATATTTTGGTGGATTCATTATATGAGAATCGGGAGCTTCACAATTTGAGTGGATACGGTTGATACGATTGTTAAGAACAAAAACAATATCTAAGTTTATTAAACATTTCTTCATCCAAAATGAATGATGACCCTTTCCCATTTTAAATACCATACAACCATCTAACGATGTACGTCCTTGCATACCTTGACGGATGTCCTCGGGACTTGATAAGTATTCTGCGGGAAATGTTTTGCTGTTAATGTGTACTGACATAACTATAATTATTTGGTTTTATCAAAATATTTTTTTATTATTGTCATATGGAAAATATATTTGGAGGATTAATAGAATTTGATACACAAAAAGATTTTGATAATTTTGTCGAATCATTGGATAAAGAATCCGCATTAAAGATAATTGAAGTTGGTATAAATTATGCGTTAAGTAATGGTTTATATTCAATGGGTGAAACTTTTTGTCTTTATAAATGTATCAATAAATTAAAAGAAAATGAAGATAACATTGAAACAAATAATCTACGTGATGTTGATAATCACGGGGATTCTAATTGAAAAGTACGGTAGTGGCGGCGACCCACAACTTGATAAGTATTTTGGATTCGGAGCCATTGGTCTCGGGTCATTTAATATTGTTTTAGATTACTTTAAAAAGAAATAAGATGGACCAACAATTGTTAGAGTTAGAACAAGACATGTCTAACTACCAAAAAGTAAAAGAATTAATCTTATCAAAATTAATTGAAGAGGGATTACTGAAAAAAGATGATGCGGATGAGTTTGATGAAAGATGTCAGGTTTTAGTATATAAAGGGACATGGTTTAGTAAATGGTTTGATAAAAATGTTAACGCGGACTCAAATAGAGATAAGAAAAATTATTACATGAGAATCATTGAATTAAAAGAGAAAGAGGATGAAGTTGATAGATTAATGAGAAGAACAAGTGGAAATTATGACGAATAAAGAGCCTAAAAGATATACTGACTACTTTATTAGATGGGGTAGAAAGGAATGGTTTATAATTCCAACCATAGTATTTTTCAATAACCCAAATCAATTTTGGGATGGTAAAAAAACATCACAAAGTTGGGGTTTATACTTTCAATGGTTAAAAATAACAGCAGGAATTCAATCACAAAAAAACCCATATTATGGAAAATAGAAACAATTTATTAATGGTACTTTTAATTGCAATTGCAATTTTATTATCGTGGGGTCTAACTAATGACTTCATCCAACGTAGTGTACCTATTGAAAATGGTACACATGTTTGTAAAGAAGATTCATTGAGGAACGTAATTCAATCATTACAAATTGACATCACTACGTTGGAAGATGGTTGGGATAGTAGAGAAACGCGTTATGAACAAATAATTTTTGAACTTAATTATGGTATTGACCACCTTAAAAATTATCAACCTGAAGCATATAAAGAATTTCATAGAATTCTTTCACATAAGGAATACTATAGCCATCAAGATGAAAGAGAAAACAAAAAAAGATTAAATATTAAAGATGAATACAATCGATAGTAGGTACCAAGAATTATTACAGGACATTTTAGATAACGGAGTTGAAAAAGATGATAGAACCGGTACTGGTACTATATCTGTATTCGGTAGACAGATTCGTCATAAGATGTCAGAAGGTTTTCCATTACTTACTACAAAAAAGATGCATTGGAATTCCATTGTGACAGAACTCCTATGGTTTTTAAGAGGTGATACTAACATCAAATTCCTATTGGATTACGATTGCCACATTTGGGATGGTGATGCGTATAAGAATTATGTATCAAAACAAAATGAATTAAATCTACTTACATATTCAAAAGATAACTTTATTAAGTACATCAAAACCGATAATGAGTTTGCAAAACAATGGGGAGATTTAGGACCAATCTATGGTAAGCAATGGAGACAATGGCAAGGTTGGATGGATATGAATGGTAATGAGAAAGGTTCATTATGGTATGACCAAATCCTACAATTAGTTCATTCCCTAAAAACAAATCCAGATAGTAGAAGATTGATGGTAAATGCTTGGAATGTGGCGGAGTTAGACCAAATGGTTTTACCTCCTTGTCATTACGGATTTCAAGTTTATACAAGAGAATTGAGTATAGCAGAACGATTGGATTTAGGATATAAAACATATAAAGAACTATTTGAACCTTTTGATTTTTATAAAGTTGACCACGAGGAAATAGATGAATTATATCCAGTACCGAGACGAGCAATATCATTAATGTGGAATCAAAGAAGCGTAGATACATTTTTGGGATTGCCGTTTAACATCGCATCTTATGGATTGTTACTTGAAATCATTGCGAAGGAAGTTGATATGATGCCTGAAGATTTGATTGGCAATTTGGGAGATGTGCATTTATATAAAAACCACATTGAACAAGCTAAAGAACAAATCAGTAGAGAACCATATTCATTACCGAAGGTACAAATTACAGAACGTAATTGGTATCAGCACGAAAAAGTAAAAGAAAATTTGGCACCAAAAACATTTAGAGATATAATACTATCCTATAGACCGGATTGCTTTGAACTAATAGGTTACGAATCACACCCAAAAATTAAAGCACCGTTATCAAATTAATATGGGTAAGGCAATAATATTTCTTGACATCGACGGTGTGTTAGCTACACACAAACAGTATATGATGAATCGTACAAATTTTCATCATAACTATGAGTGGGCTTCCGACTTAGGTGTACCATACCCATATGATGACAAGTGTGTTAAAGTATTCAACGAAATATTGGAGAAGACTGACGCTGATATTGTATTAAGTTCAGACTGGAGAATCCGTTGGGATTTGGAACAACTTGATAAGATTTTTAAAGCAAACAATATTATTAAATCGCCGATAGATGTTACAGAACATTTTCCATATGGAGGTATTCAATTAGAGAGATGGAGAGCCGGTGAGATTGATTCATATATCAAGAAACACAATGTAGATAATTGGGTTATTGTTGATGACTTAAACATGAAACAATTTTTCCCTGATGATGTTACAAGAGTTTTTGTTACAACAGATTCGGAAGGTATTAAAAAATCGAGTGTAAAAGATAAAATAATTAAAAAATTGAAAACATTATGATAGGACTGATTATTTTAGCTGTTACAATTTTTATTGGTTTCTATGCACCGAAACCACCCGGAATATTTGGTATGCTTATTGAGTATTATTGGTTGGGCGGTAAACAAAGACAAGAAAAAGAAAATGCCAAATGGCGAAAACTAAACTATATTGATATACAACTAAAAAAAAGAGGGTCCAATTTAGTTCACGAAATTATTAAGAAGCAAGGTAAATAATATTTATTATTTTAGGAGCCCATGTTAATTACAATCTTACCAAAAGAAATAGATTTAGAGCCATGGAAATTGGCTTACGTTCATAACCTTCATATCGATTATTACACAAATTCAATACACGCAGTATTTGAGAATAAAGAAATAATCCTTTATAATTTTAATAAATGTGGTTGGCTAAACGATAATCGACAAAATAGTTATGATATCTCCTGTGGATTGGCAGGAATTTTTATACAAATTAAACCAAACTAACAATTAAGATTTAACTATCTTCCTTGTCCTCTGTACTTTTTAGGCTTTTCTGATTTTGGTCCGTAAGATTTTTTTAATTTACCTTTCTTTCTTTTACCAAATGAGATTTTAACACCACCGGCGCCACCTCCTTTAATTTTTGCTTTTGCCATTTTTAAAAATTTTATACTATTAAATATATTGTATTGTAAAATTTTTCACATATATTGCAACATCAAAAACATAAATCGTATGGAAATTTTATTCTCTCAAAGACACAATTTAGCGGCCATCACACCAATGAAGGATTACAGTCCTATAGATGGAATGATTGAATATAATGCTAAGGACCCATGGAATAACGTTACACAGATAATAAATCAAAATGTTGTTACATTACCCGCAAAATTACAAAAAGGTAAAAGACGCCTTAGGTATTATTATAACAGCGAATCTGTGGACGAAAATGTGTCCTTATATTCTCGCACATCAAGTAATAAACCGTTCTATACAGATAAAGACCGACACATTAAGGCACACTATGGTAATCCCTATTCACACATAGAAATTAACACATACGAACGTAGCATTACTCGTAAGGATGATAAAATTACAATAAAGAAATATCATCAGGTAAAAACAAGAAACATTAACTCAATTTACTTTAGGAAAATAACATACATCTATTCGGTAACGGTTAATTTACAGACAGGTAATTTTACAACGGTTATTACCTGTAAGAGAGGAAGAAACACCGGTAAGCAATTTAGAACCAATTCATTTCAATCATTGGAGGTTGTACTTAATCAGATTATGTCAAGTGAATACATAACACACAGTCGTACAATTTTTAATAGTGATGAAAACAGTTCTTATACAAGCGAAGTGGTAAGAATACTTAATCTAAAAGGTGGTACATTATATAACTCGATTATTGTTAAGTTTGTTGAGCTTAAAAAAATAAAGGTTCCAAACAATTACCTTGGGTTATTAACCACACACTACCCTACTGAAAAGTTTTTGAAGAAGAATGAGCGAAAACTGGTTGCATCCGTATTAGATGCTATTGGTATTAAGTCTAAGATTACGATTAAGATGTTACACGATAACGTTGAAATTGACTTAGGTTCATTATATTGGATATGTAATTTGTTAGGTGATGAGTACCCAAAATTCATCAACAATATTAATTATAGTTTGTTTGAGATACCAAAAAGCGGTACGTCACCATATATTGGAATACATTATGCTCAAATGAGAGAAAAGATAAAACCATTGAATGGTAAAGATAAAGAAACATTATGTTTCATCTTGAATGATTTTGTCAAAAATGCGGATGAATACGAAAAGAAAGATGGTAATTATGTATCCTTGATTGATGACCACGTTATTATGATGGAAAAAATACGACCATATGATGCTGACATTTGTATGAAAGCTAAAACTTGGAAAGATTTTAAAGAAGAGCATCGTGAATTTACAAACATCATCTCCATGATTCGTAAAGGTTGGGTAACTGAGTATGTCTTCAATCCAAAGATGATTGAGGATGTTGAAAAACCATTGACAATTGAATTTAAAGTTGATGAAGAATTGGTTACCGAAACATTCTACCCCTACATTTTAAAACGTGAGGATGATTATTCAGAGGAAGGTACATTCATGCACCATTGTGTGGCAACATATTCCGATAAAGATAAGTCTATAATCGTATCCGTTCGTACCAAAGATGGTAGCGATAGAGTTACCTGTGAGTTTACAACGCAAACAGGACTAATGATACAGGCGAGACACTTTTGTAATCAGCAACCACCGGAGGATATGATGTTGGCAATCGACCAACTCAAAGTGAAAACTAAGAAGCATGCAAGACTTGGATTACTTAATTGTGTTGAGAAAAAGAGGTCACAGGTTAAGATTAATGGTATCGAGGTACCCAAGCCACCAATGGTACCAACACTAAATGAACACTTGTTTAATTACGAAGTTCCGTTTTAAAGATTAAAGATATTTATATTAATATGAAAAGGATATTACAAGAAGATTTGGAAAGAATTCATCGTCTTAATTATAAGAAAGGGCCGGTTAATGAACAGTTTTGGGACAAGTTAAAAGAAAAAATAGGTTTCAAAAAGGTTGACGATTCAAAAAAAGCAGATTTGGTTACAAATGATGTTGAAGACTTCTTTAAAACACTTGAAGATTTATCTAAAACGGACGGTCTAACTCAACAAGAAGGTAATCTAATTACATATCAAAAAGATGTGGAGACCATGCAAATGGCTTTGCAATTATTAGGTTATGAATTACCTAAGTTTGGTGTTGACGGTAGATTTGGACCCGAGACCGCTCGTGCGGTTGAAGCGTTTAAAAAAGATAGTAATGTATTAAATGAAAGTTCGGCTCAATTACGAAGCGACATCAAATCATTAGGCTATAAAGAAAAATCGGGACAGTTAGATTCTGGTGGAAATATAAGTGATGACATTAGTGGCACCGTTGGTGAAATCTTAAAAGATTTTAAAACCACAAACCCAAATGTTGGTGTGACAATAACATCAGGCAACGATAAGTTTCACAAAGGTTTAAGTTATAATAGCCAACATAAGTATGGAAATGCGGTTGATTTAACATTACAACCTGCTAACAGAGAAACTAAGAGTGCTTTTGAAAACATATTAAATCTTTATAAAACTAAAGATGCTAAATTCAAATACATAAACGAATACGACCACCCCTCAAGCGCATCAACAGGTGGACACTTTCACTTACAATATGGTGGTAATGTTGCTGCGCCGGGTTCCGCGAGTGCTGTTAAAGTATTTGCAAGTCCATCAATGTTAAGGGCTCTTTTTACCAAAATTAAAGAAAGAGGCGTCACATCCGATGAATTAAAAAAATTAATTGATACGGTTAAATTAAATGCAAGTAACATCAATGTCGATGTTAAAGATTGGCAAGGTATGGTTAACTTGGTTATCGATAAATTGGAAGGTGGATATTATCATCCTGACATGTTAAATGACGGTAGAGTTAAAGATTCAAGATATGGTGCTTCTGGTGAAACAATGTTTGGTCTTGATAGAAGAGCAGGGAAGAATGAATCAACGGCAGAAGGTAGAGAGTTTTGGGCGTATATTGATTCATTAAATGCCCGTAGTAATTGGAAGTGGAATTATATGGCGAAGGATAATCGTGAGGTAGGTTCTAAACTAAGAGTGCTTGCGGGTAACTACATTAAACCATTATATGCACAATTTATGAAATCATATATGTCATCTGAAGCTGCCGCAATTGTTAACAATTATGCACCGTTGACATTTAATTTTATTTATGCAACTTGGAATGGACCGGGATGGTTTGAAAGATTTTCAAAACCACTAAATAAGTCCGTAGCATCGGGAAATACTGACCCTAAATCGTTGAATGACTTGATTAATCAAGTTAGAGCAGGTTCGGGTAACTCATTGATTTCACAAGGAGCACCCAAGGTTGCAAGTGTAACAAATGCTTTGGCGCAAAAAGATACTTCGTCAATGGCTTAATTTAGATTGATAAGTATTTATATATTACTAATAGACTGAAAAACATTTTAAAATGAAAGAAATATCTAAAAAACAATTGTTACAACAAATTAACGAAGCCGAATTTGAAGGAAGGGGTGCAGGTGGCGCAAGTTACATACCTCGTGATGAATATGGTGCTTGGGAAAAAGAATCGCAGCCCGACGCAAGAGAAGCAAGAGGATTACCTCGTGAATATCCAAAACGCCCCAAAGGTGCAAAAGAATCACCGGATTGGTTTGATAGAAGAGCGGCAAGAGCAATTTTAGATAGAGACAATAATGCACCTAAACCTGATATGATAGTTGTTGATGACCCCGATAATGTGGGTGGATTAATAGTTGTTGTTCAAGTAGAAGGACATCAAATTCAATTATTAACTGAAGAACAATTAAAAGAAGACAATCCTGATTTTCACAAATGGGCAACAACGCCACCAAATAGATTATCTTTTATCGATGTAAAGAAAAAAATTGGTGCAGATTGGCTTGGTTTAGGTAGAAAACAACCTGGTGATATACAGATGGCACGTAGAGAAAAAATTGCTAATCAACAATTTCCGGCACCCGATGGTGAACCAAGAGAATCTACTGAACAACAAAAAATATTAGAGGAGATTAATCCACTAATTAGACAATTTGCTTTTATTACCAAAGAACGTTTAAATGCTGCGGGTTTACCCGAAATTGTTGCACCATATCACAAATATAAAGACCAAAAAGAAAATATAAATCAATATACAACAATTAGTAATAATCAAATTGTTTGGTCAACTCAAAGTGTATATGGTTATCCAATAGAGCAGTATATTGATAATGCAAAGGCTATGTATAGAGGTCAAACACCAACATACGTACCCGTAGCAACACATGCCGTTCGTCAAGATAACCCTGGTTTAAACTGGTCAATAACAAGACCATCAGAAATTAAAAACCAAGCATATAAAGAGAATCCATTAACGCCAATCTATCAATTAAAAAAAGGTGGTTATGACCCTAATGATGTAGATGCGATGATAGCATCCGTATTTACATTCAGAGGACAAGTAAATGAGGGTAATGGTTTTACTTGGACATTAGAATTTAAAACAAAATACGGTCAAAAACTTAAAGAAGAAACAAGAATATCAGGAGGTTTAATTGAGGATGATGAAAACGTGTATTTTACTTCGACAGCATCAACCGGTGCGTTACAAGAAATGTTGGGACCAAATGGTTCAATCGCCACAAACGAAGCAATTATGGATGCTTTTAAAGAAGCACTTACAGACATGGTATCAAAAATTGAGTCTATTGAACCAAGAAGAGAATTACGTCGCAGATTCGCGGGTGTTGGTAAAGCAGATACAACTTTACAATTAAACGAAACAATTGATTCAATAGTTAGTAAAATTATTAACGAACTTAAACAATAACACAAATTAAATTTGTTTAGAAATCCTCACAGAAATGTGGGGGTTTTTTTTGCATCATAAAATAATTTACTTATATTTGCTCATTAAATAAAAACCAATGGGTACAAATTACTACAGAATCCCTACTGAGGATGAAATAAAAGTTAAGCACAACAAGCTACAGATTGACATTTTGAATATGGATTTGTCTCCATTGTCAATTGAGAGTGGATTTCGTGTTGCCATTGATGACATGTGGAACGGTGAAAACCCATGGGATACATTTATCAAAGGGACTGTTGTCCACTTAGGTAAAAGAAGCATGGGGTGGAAATTTTGTTGGAACTTCAACGATAACAAATACTATACCAATAAGGAGGAGTTGTTATCATACATTCGTTCGGGTAGAGTGATTAATGAATATGGTGAAGAACTAACACCGGAAGAATTCATTACAATGGCTCTTGAATGGGGAGAACCTGATGGTGCAATATATGATAAAGAATATCGTATGAAGCAATGGGATAAAGGTTATGGTACATTCCTACACACAGATAGTTATGATGATAAAATCATTGATGGTTTAAGGGTTTCAAGTTCAAACGATTTTTGTTAATATGAAGAAGTTATTATTTTTATTGGTATTAGCTTTATATTCATGTGACGATACGGTCACACCACCATATTATATTATTAAGGTTGGTGAGAATGTATTTTACACAAAGAATGTTATTGAAATTAATAATGGTGTAAAATTCTATAGTATAAATGCTAAAGATACAATCGAAGTTCACGGTTCATACATTAAGAAGTATATTAGACCGGAAGTAAAAGAAATAAATCACAACGACTATTCAAAGTAATGTTAAAGATTAAATTAGAGGCTAATCAAAATATTTGGATAACATCCGACACCCACTACAATCATAAGAATATTTGTAGAGGTGTAACCAATTGGAGAACATTAGATGGTCAAGTACCTATTGATAGTACGCGCCCATTTGAGTTACTTGAGGATATGAATAGAACATTGATTAATAACATTAATAATAATGTTGGTCAAGACGATATTCTTATTCACTTAGGTGATTGGTCATTCGGTGGGTTTGAAAGTATTGAAGCGTTTAGAGATAGAATCTATTGTAAGAATATTCATTTGGTATTAGGTAATCACGACCATCATATCGATAGGAATCGTGATGATTCACAACGACACTTTATTACCGTGGATTCATTAACCCAATTTGAATTAAAGTACACCAATAGAAACAAAGAGAACATTACCCAAATGTTTACATTATGTCACTACCCAATTTCATCTTGGTACGGATTAAATGACGGTGTTATTCATCTACACGGACATGTTCATTTACCAAACAATAAGAAGTTTGGCAGAGGTAAGAAGATGGATGTTGGTGTTGATGGTCACCCCGAGTTCAGACCTTACAATATAATTGAAGAGATTGTGCCGTTGATGAATAAACGAGATACTGTATCGGATATGTTGTTTGACCATCACGAGCAAAGATTTTTAGGACAAGATGGAAGATAATTTTATTTACACAAAAGAGAATTCTTTAGACTTAAATGTCTGTCAAAGAATTATTGAATTGTTTGAGCAATCCGATTTAAAAACACCATCGGACAATCGTAATTCAAAAAAATCAACAGACATTTATTTTGACCCACGTATTTTACACAATACTAATAAGTGGGGTGAATGGGGTGAGATTTTTGTTCCATTAATGGGCGCATTAAAAGACGGTGTGGTTGAATATGTTAAAAAATATGATATGTTGGAAATTATGAAACCATTCAGCATCAATTTTTTTAATATACAAAAGTATGAACCGGGTGAAGGTTTTTATAATTGGCATTGTGAAAATAATGGGGACATATCAATTATTAATAGAAATTTAGTTTTCATGATTTATCTAAACGATGTAGATAACGGTGGCACCGAATTCCTTTATCAAAACCATAAAGAAGAGGCGGTTTCGGGTAAATTAGTAATATGGCCCGCATTTTGGACACACACTCATCGTGGTATTATTTCAAGCACCGAAAAAAAATATATAGTTACAGGTTGGTGGGATTACCAAGGTGGTAATATTTATTATAATGATAAAAAATAAATTCAATAAAGAAGTATTTATATATAAAAAGAAATGAAGAAAGTTGTAAAATTAAATCAAAAAGACATTGAAAAAATTGTTAATAATGTCATCAATGAAAACGAAGGTGAATTAGATGAGTACCTAATGTTAGGTGACAATAAAAGCATTGGAATGAAAAAAGTATATGCCGGTAAAGATAATGAAGGTAACTACTACATATTAGATGCTGAAACTGGTAAGATATTAGCCAAGGATAATCCAAACAAAAGTGTGGCCGACGATAATCTACCGATGGCTGCCGAATAAAAAATAATAAAAACTCTCACACGCTGAGAGTTTTTTTGTGAATTAAAAAAAAAGTATTATATTTGCTCAAATGAAAAAGATTGTTTTATCTTTAATTTTATTAATTAAGAAAATTTACCACACTATTACCCATCACCCTTTATCGCATTACCTGCTTTATTTTTTATTATGACAGATTACAAAATATACTGTGACATGGATGGTGTACTCGTTGATTTTAACGATGGATACTTTAAACTTACCGGCAACAAATTGGATGGTGTACATAGAACAGATGAACGCTTTTGGGACCCCATAAATAAGGCGGGTTACGACTTTTGGATTAATTTGAAATGGATGTCCGACGGTGAAGAGTTATGGTCTTATATTGAAAAGTATGAACCCAAATTACTATCCGCACCATCAAGACAACCCGAATCAAGAGTTGCCAAAAACGATTGGGTTAATAGGGAATTACCAGGCGTACACCTAATACTTCGTAGTGCTAAACACAAGAAAGACTTTGCTTCACCAACATCAATCTTAATTGATGATAGGGTAGATAACATTGCTGATTGGGTTGGCGCGGGTGGTATTGGTATTTTACATAAGAATACTGAGGACACAATTTTACAACTAAAAGATTTAAGTATATAATATGGAAAATAGAAAAAAATTATCAGAAGAAAATGATGGATTAGAAGGAATAGGCTTTCTTTTATTCTTTACTTTTATTATATTAGTAATAATTAAGTTAGAATGGCAAATAGACATATCTTGGTATTTTGTATTCGGACCATTGTGGATACCATTAATCTTAATTATATTGGTGGTAACCACCATGGAAATAATGAATGCTTTTAAAAAGAAAAAAGAATGAAAAATTTAATAACTTTATGTTTGGTGATATTGACATTTGTGTCATATTCACAAGCCCCTAAGTTTATAACAGTTAAACGTTGGAAAAATGGACAATTGGTTTCAAGTAAATCATACCCGTTAGTTACCAAGGTTGAAGTTACACAAGTAAAATATGTACCCGTTAAATCAAAACAAAAAGTGAAAGTGGTGAAATTGGTAGACACGCTACAAGTTGAGAAGCTAGTTGTTGATAACCGCAAGGTTGATTCATTAAACTCAATCATTAATAATATGGGTAATGAGTTTGCTAAAGTATCAACACAAAAAGGAACATATACATTAGAGAAGAATCAAGGTGTTGTGGTTGTTGAAGAAAAAGTGTCTAATAATCAGATTATTGGTAGAACTTTTAGTGCGGATGTTAAACCACAAGTTAAAGAAAGAATTGTTGAGGTATATAGACCAAAGACTGTACAATGGTTTATGGGACCAAGTATAACCACAAGAGTTTCTGACCCATTGAGTCAACCACTTCAGTCAATTAATTTAAGTTTATTAAGAAAAGGATTGGGTGATAATATGCTTCAATTGTCAATTGGTGGTACAATTCGCGAAGGTTATATGGAACCAAAACCTATCGTTGGGGTTGGTTACCTAATAAAAATTAAATAATGAAAGAACTTATTTTAGTGAGGGGATTACCGGGTAGTGGAAAAACTACCCTTTCTCAATTATTTTCGGCCTTAACATTGGAGGCCGATATGTATTTTAACCAAGATGGTGAATACAAATTCGATGCTTCTAAACTAAAAGAAGCGCACCAATGGTGTAAAGACCAATGTGAATCCTATATGCAAAAGGAGAAACCAAAGATAGCAATTTCAAATACATTTACTCAAGATTGGGAAATGGAATCATATATTGAACTTGCAAAACAATATGAATATAGAGTTCACACAATTATTGTGGAGAACAGACACGGTGGTGTAAACGTACATAATGTACCTGATGCAACATTGGGTAATATGCGAAACAGATTTTCTGTAAAATTATAGTTGTTTATTTTTTTATTTAAATTAAAAATAATATATTTGACATATGAAATATGACTTAAACATATTGAGCAAATATATTGATGAGGGACTCATCATTAAACAGGTGCACCCAACACTTCCATTGTCCATATACAACTACTCAAGAGAGTGTCAGTATGATGGTAAATGGGATGATATCACCTTGAATTGTAGAGGGTTAGTGTTGGATAACAAAGGTAATGTCATTGCCAAACCATTTCCAAAGTTCTTTAATTACGAAGAACTTAAACAAGGAGATATCCCAAATGAAAACTTTGAGGTGTACGAAAAGATGGATGGGTCGTTAGGTATATTATTTTATTACGAAGAAGAATTGAGTGATGAAAGACGATATAATATATGGTTTAATAACAATTTTCAAACCGGTATGGAAAGGTTCTTTGACCCAAACAATCTACCTGATTTTGATGACCCGTATTATGAACCAACACCAAGAATAAAAGGTGAATGGCATATGGCAACTCGTGGTTCATTCCAATCCGAACAAGCAATAAAAGCAAAACAGATACTTGATACAAAATACAATGTGAGTTCTTTAAGAAAAACAAGAACGTATTTGTTTGAGATTATTTATCCTGAAAATCGTATTGTTGTAGATTATGGTAATGATGAAAAATTAGTTTTACTTGCCGTTATAGATACTGAAAGTGGTGAAGAAATTCCAAACAGTGCTTTATATTTTATGGTAGAAGATGGATGGGATGTTGTAACCACATATAAAACTTGGGGTGAAGATTGGGAGACTCTTAAACGAGAGATATCAAAGGATAACGAAGGTTATGTTATTAGATTTTCAGGCGGTATGAGAATGAAGATTAAAGGTACTGAGTATGTTCGCCTACATAAAATATTAACTAACTTCTCAACCAAAGATATATGGGAACTGTTAAGAAATAACGAACCGTTGGAACCATTCTTGGAGAGAGTACCTGACGAGTTTGATAAATGGGTGAAAGCGATTATTATGAATTTAAGATATAGTTTCCACCACATTGATGAGAGAGCAGGTAAAATGCACGACTATTTTCGTTATGGTAAGTATAATGATATTGACCCCGAACCAACTAAAAAAGAGTTTGCTGAATATGTTAAACAGTTCCCAAAAGAACTTGCGGCTGTTATGTTTAAGATGTGGGATAAACAACCATATGATAACATAATTTGGAGTATGATTAAACCAAAGTACGAGAAACCATTTAAAAACAATAACGATTTATAATATGGCAAAGGTAAAAATAATATTTGATTTAAATGACCCCGATGATATTATGACCCATAGGAGGTTTATGCAATCAACCGATATGGCATTAGCAATGTGGAGTTTTAAAAATAGTCTATGGCGCAAGTTGAAACATGTACCGGACGATATGCCGGATGATGAGTACAAAGCAATTCAGAGTATACAAAAAGAATTTTTTGAGATATTAGATGAGTATAACTTAAATTTAGATAACTTAGTAGAATGAAAAAGACAATTGGGTTACTTTTAATTTCAATCTTATTAGTCTCCTGCTATGGCGACGGTATTGAAAAAACAAAAACAAATAACGATGATTATTCCGTAACATATCTTTTTGAAAAAGACGGTATAAAGGTTTATCGTTTTTCGGATGGATTAAACTACCATTATTTTACAAGTGGAGGTGAAACCATAACAACACAGACGAGTGGTAGTAGTAAACACGAAAGTCGCTACGAGGAAAATATTAAATAAAATGGAAGATAAAGAGAAACAATATTTGGAAGCCCTTGAAAAGTCAAGAAAAAATACCGTATTAAAGGCGGTTGCTGACTTATATGAAAATGTCAAAGAAGACGGGTTAAGTACAATAACAGTAACCATTAATCTTAATCCATACAACATTGGTTATAAAATAAATAAAACGTATAATAAAATATGAAAAAATTACTATTACTATTGTTGGTTTGTTCAGTAGCTGAAGCAAAACCAAAGTACAGGTTACAAATTAAAGTTGTTGGTACCGATACTGTTTACTTTCCACAGACATGGAAAAAGGTACCGGGATTTATACAAAAACAATGGATAGATGTATCAAATCAACCATTACATAATAAAGACTTGGCCATGCAATTGATTGATGAGGTTAGATTAATTGAACAAACAATTCGTCAAACACAAATAATTAATGTTAAAATAAATTAGTATGGAAAAGAAATTAGCTTTAACTTTGGTTATTATAAACATGGCTATCATTGTTGGTGGTTTGTTTGTATATTTATTTTTACCACAGACGTTCCATAAACATATTAGAGTTGGACATCATTATCCAATTAAAGTATATTACGAGACTGGTCACGGTACAATTGACTATTACGAGTGTGATAGTATAACCGCCAAAACATCTTATAAGGATGGATTGGAGATTGAATTACCAGAGCAAAAAATTATAACTTTCAATTAAGATGTCAAAAATTAGAGACCTAAAAACCAATCCCGACAATTGTTTCAATGTAGTTGAAGCTATTGAATTGTTTGTACCTAAAGGTAAAAGCAAGTATGTTGATATGTTACTTCGTGTAATGAATGGTACACCTAATCTAAAGGAACATGGAGATGAGATTATTTCTCATATGACAACAACTTTTGATTTCATTGATAAAGAAGATTTGAAGAAATTCAATCCAATTCAACTGTTATTGATGTACAAGTTCACAGAAACATACTTTAACACTGATGACTTGCATAATTTTAAAAAGTTCTGCGATTACAATGAGAGAAATCTTGTTGAACAAAACGACTTATCAACTTATAAATCATTTGAGGATATTATAACACAAGTCAACATCGCAGAGATTAAAGTTGAGATGAAGGAATTGGAGAATGAGGTTGTTCGTGTTCATGAAGATGATGAGTGGTTACTTGTTCGTCCAATGACATTCTTGGCATCAAAGAAGTACGGCGCAAATACCAAATGGTGTACCACTTCAGAATCTAATCCCGAGTATTTCCTAAAATATTCTGAGAGAGGTATATTAATTTATTGTATGAACAAGAAAACCGGTTATAAGGTTGCATCGTTCTATTCATTGAAATCAAGTGACCCCGAGTTCTCATTTTGGAATCAAAAGGACACTAAAATTGAATCAATGGACTCAGAGTTAAGCGATTCAATGTTACGTATCATTCGTGATGTATCTAAAAACCCTGAAGCAGTTTCCAATCGTAGATTATTAAGTCCCGAGCAATTAGAAAGAGAGAACAAGAGTCTGCGCAAATGGATGTCTATGGATTCTATCAATCATATTGTTCGTGAATTTAGTATGGATACCAAACCTAAGATGAAAGAAAGCCGTTTATCAAGACGTATTCAGAATGCACTTCGTAGAGATGAAGATGAACTATCTCTGTTGATGGAACCTGTACCCGTACAAGAGTCCCCAAGTTATGACATGGGTGGTATTTCAGAAACTACGGTTTTTGAAGAACCTAGAGATTTATAATATTCAGTGTATTTATTAGTATGAAACTTACAACTACTTACAAACAATTGGTGAATGAGAATTATGACCCCGAAAAGTTATATGACAAACAATTTATTGTAAGTAGTTTACTAAAGGCACCAAAGTACATGAGGGGATATATAAAAGGTCTCGATGATGGCCTTGAATGTCATAGAGGTAATATACCATATGCTTGCACCACAATACCACAAGTAGTATATCAGTACTTGTTTGGTAATTTTTAATTTAATTTACACATTTTAAAGTAATATCATGAAGACATTAGTCATTCACCCAATAGACCCATCTACTACGTTTTTGGATATAGTGTACAAGAACATTCCCACTGATGAATTAACACTTATTCAATCAGGAACAAAGCAAGAAGTAAGAGAACTTATTGAATCACATGATAGAGTAATGATGATGGGTCACGGCTCACCACAAGGTCTATTTGCTGTTGGTCAATTTAGAGATGTAAACACATTTTCAGGTTACGTTATCGACCATTCAACCGTGGAATTGTTAGAACAAAAAGACAATTCAGTTTTTATTTGGTGTAACGCCGACAGATTTGTTGACTACTATAACCTTAAGGGGTTCTATTCTGGTATGTTCATCTCAGAAGTTGGTGAAGCAACCTATTGTGGATTACCCGGTATGGACCAAGAGACCGTTGATGAGTCTAACTATGGATTTGTTAACATCATCTCAAAGTATATCAACGATGAAAAGGAAAACATCTATGAGAATGTTCGGAACGAATATGGTATCATAGCAAAAGAGAATCCGATTGCGCTTTATAATTATAATAGATTATATATAAACTAATGTAACATGAGCAAGTCGCCAAAGAAAATTGAATTGATTCTTGAGGAAATCGGTGGTATTCTAACCGATGAACAAAAGTTATGTCTTCAAAGACATTTTAAACAACAATTAAAACAGGCATTTGTTCACGGTATCATGTCAGGTGCTAATGGGAACTTCGATACCTATTACGAACAAAAATACGATACATCAATTAAACCCGACGACCACTTCGGAATATAATTATGCCAATCAAACGATATCCTAAGTGGCTTTCGTGGTCACTATTTATTTTATCGGTTTTTAATCTAGCTGCATATGCAACCGAAGAGATTATGTTTGATAAAGAAATTGAATGGTACCGATATCTATTTACATTTATCTTCGGATTAATGTTTTATATTATGGCAAATAAAAAAGACGAATAACTTGATATTTATATATTATGAAAGGCAATAAGAATTTAAACGAAGAAAATTTAAACAATAAGAATTCATATAATGAATTGTTAGCAATTTATAATCGTTACTATGGTGAGTATAAACCACGTGAATCTAAAGATAACACAGTATCAAAAGAAGCTGATATGGGCGAAGGTAAATTATTTACCAAATTCATTATGAAAAAATAACATTAATCCAATTACAGGGTTTTTGTTTAATCTTTTAACTTTTTTATTAATAATATGTACTATATACTCGACAAGGACAAGACACCGTATCAAACTACATTAGACCAAGTTGTATTAAACATGGATAAAATGAAAAACATCCAAGAGGATAGGTTGAACGATGGTACAGCAATTACCACCACATTTCTTTTTTACGGTACACAAAAACACGACGGTAAGCCGTTGTTATTCAACACAAAAGTAACCAATCAATTAGGCGTCGATTATAGCGAATTGTATAAAACATACGACGAAGCTATTGATGGACACAATCGTGTTCTCAAAATGTACGAACAAAACATCTAAACTGTTTGCGTTTTACCCACATTTTTTTTATATTTGTAATAATTAAAAAATCAAATTATGAGCATATTCGATGACGATGAAGAGGAAGACTTCAAACCAGAAAATTTAGACAACGACAAAGAAAAAAGAATAAAACAATTCTTAAGAGGTATTCACGAAGATAATGATAAACCCGCAATTAATCAAAGAGGTAAAAGAAAACTAATTGGTGTTGTTCTTAAATTGGGCATTGACTCGTTTATCTCATCATTTCCAAAGATAATTGATTCAACATATTACGATACACTCATGATTGATTTATATGAGTATTATACAAAAAGTACGTTCGAAAATCTTAGAGAGATTGACATTGAAAATATTGTTTACGTGGTTAAGCACTATGAAGATGACGAAGAATATGAGAAGTGTCAAGATATTACTAAACTATATAATAACATAGAATTTAGAGGGTGATAGTTTTTCTTGATATTTATTACTATGAAAGGAAAAAATATAGTAATAGGCATTATAGTTGTTTTATTAATTGGATTTGCAATTTACTTATTGTCAAACCAAAAACAACAAACATTTAAAAAGGTTACGTTATCTCGTAATAACATTATTCGCAATAATACATCCAAATCCTATCTTGATACGTTAGTGTCACGGGGTTTGGATGTTCTTGGTTTAAAGGGTGAGTACGTAATGATTAGGACGATGGACCCATCACTTAAAAGCGCATTAGGTGCCGATACCGAACTCAGAGCTTACATTATTGGTGAACGAAATCAATATATTATTTACATTGGCGATTTGGATAGACAAGAATCATTAACCATATTGTCACATGAGCTAATACATTTACAACAATATACATCAGGTAGACTAATAAGAATGGAAGACCGTTTTATGATGTTTGATGGTGAGGTATATAATGTAGATAATATTGAGTATAAAAATAGACCGTGGGAGAATGAAGCGTTTAAGAAAGAAACCGGTTTAAAAATTAAATTAGAGGAATTGTTATTCTAATAATTTTTCTTTATATTTTGTTATCAATGAGGGAGTTTAAATTCTTTAAGGGTCAGTCAAAAGAACTGGTGTTTTTACCTGACAATAGAGGTGAACTCCCACTTAATGATAGATGGACATGGATTGATGAGCCAAGAATTGCAATTTCAGATTTTGATTATAACACCGGTGCAATAATTGACATCACACATACCGCCAGAAACTATTATGGTACCTTTAGTGGATTCATTGGTAATGTTATAATGGATAGTAGATTGTTTTATATTTTTGATATGACAATGTACGCTAATGGTGAGATAACACATATACCCGAAGGGACAACATTTGGTCAAATGGGCATTTACGATTGGAGTAATAACTTTAGAATAATTGCAATTGTAGTATGATTAGTAATTTTAAGTTTTTCAGTAAGAATGATGGCGAGGATAGTTTTAATACGGCATCTATGAGAAACATTTGCGGTGTCCAATATAGAAACTTAATCTATAATGATTATGGTGACCCCGTGCAAAGAGTTCATGTGGGTGGAGTGTTTCCATATTCGGGTGACCAATATGAATTCACATGGATAGAAACTACAGTTGTTGGTGAAGGACATTACATTGAGGGCGAACTTACAAGTGTCAGGGGATATCATGGTAGCCTACCTAATTTTTTAATGCAATATGGAAATGCTAAAATATTAATTTATAGAATAGAATTTTACGGTGAAACATTCTTTAGACACAATTGTAACTCCATATATCATTTTACCAACGATGACCCCTACAGAAACTTAGAAATTAACGCAATAATATTATGACCGAGTTTAAATTCTTTCATGGGTTTATTGAAGACTATGAGGTTCCACGAGAAAATAGAAGGGAAGCTTTTGAAAGATTAATGAGTATGTTACATGATGTGGATAGAATGGTTGAACCAAATCGGGGATACGAATTACCTGAAGATGAAGTTTTGGATTGGGATGTTACTTTGTCTGATGGATTAGGCGAAGAATAGTGCCAACTCCTCTTGTCTTCTTCTCACTAAACCTTTTAAAACTTGACCACCACCCATTTGAAATTCTTGCCAATCTTTTTTCATCTTTGTAAATCTTCTCAAATTAATTAATTTAAGAACATTTGAATTAATAAAATTATCCATACCAATGTTATGTATCAATGAGTATAAAGCGTCAATCTGATTTTGTTTTAACTTAACCTTAATATTCTTTTTGATTACCGGCGTTACCAACGTATCTAAGTCTTTTCTTAATAACTCAGTTGCTTTGGGTTCGGTGATGCAAACATTCTTTTTAATTTCAGGATGATAATCCAAGCGAGTGCCATAACCAATTGTTTTTTTACCGGCACTACAAAGATATGTTTTATCTACAAACTTTTCGAATTTTTTAATTAGCTCAACAGCCTGATTACTATACATAACCGGTCCTTGTCCTGGTTGATACTGACCACCTTGTTTAGGTTTATCCTGCGGTTTTAAAGCTTGAGATGTTGCAAACGCTGTCGCTATTTGCTCATTAAGAATGTCGGATACTATAGATACTAACTTCATTAACATATAAATATTTGATAATGTAGTTTAAAAACCATATATTTGTAAAAACGTTTATAAGATGAAATTAATTTACGGAATGATTATTGTGGTGATTGCACAAGTTATCGCATTTTTCCAACTACAAGGACAGAGCAGATGGTTATGGGCAAAAGAAAACGCGTTTATATTAATGTTCTTGGGATTACCAATATCATTCTTATACATCAAGTCAACAGGTCTCATTAATGATTATACGGGACAAACTTGGCCTGGTAGACTAATAGGACAATCTATTGGTGTAATTATATTTGCACTATTAAGTTGGTTGATATTTAAAGAACAGATGACATTGAAAACAATGGTATGTGTTTGTTTATCATTAGCGGTAATATTAATTCAAATTTTTTGGAAGTAATGAAGAAAATTGATGCTTTATTTATATCAGATGTTCATTTAGGTAGTCGAGGTTCTAATCCCGATAAGCTATTAGATGTTCTAAAACAATACCAACCAAAGAAACTATTCCTTGTTGGTGATATTATTGATGGATGGTTATTAAAACGCAACTTCCGTTGGCCAAACTCACATACAAAGGTAATCCAAAAGCTACTCAAGTTATCTAAGAACGGTACAAAGATAATTTATATTACCGGTAATCACGATGACTTCCTTAGGGAGTACGGTGAAGTTAAATTTGGTAACATCGAACTCCATAACGAATATATTTGGAAAAACACATTGATTACTCACGGTGATTTATATGATGGAGTTGTTCAAATGAAATGGTTGGCATTACTTGGCTCCATCGGATATGACACCGCAATTATGGTTGATAGGTTCTTAAAGAGTTTGGGTATGAAACGTTCATTGTCTAAGTTCTTAAAAGATAAAGTAAAGGAAGCTGTTAAGTTTATGACCAACTTTGAAAACGAATTGGTTAGACAGGCGGAAAAACGTGGGTGTACAAATGTAATCTGCGGACACATTCACCAACCGGCAGATAAGATGATTGGTGAAATTCGT